>OLSQ01000384.1_pt1 | contig 44034 bp, 45 predicted proteins | sample 1672561 | NCBI WGS metagenome assembly OLSQ01 (sample SAMEA3136699, study PRJEB25190) | human gut metagenome | biome: human gut; feature: human-associated habitat; material: faeces | place: Austria | collected 2013
TTAACGGTTGCGTCCTTTACACCTGCAGTTGCCTTAGCAGCTTCCTCCATTTTATTTGCACAGTTTGCGCAGTCTACCTCGATCTTATATGTCTTCTTCATAATAAATTCCTTTCCGGGGGATTCCCCATTTGCTTTTCATTCTATTAACATATGAACAATTATTCATATGTTTGTTTTTATTATAGCACCACACATCATTCTGTCAACTGTTTTTTCACTTTTTCTATTATAATCTTCAACTTGCACGTTTATTGACGATTTAATAGTAAAATGTTATAATTAAATGGTTAAAAAGCACATTTTCTTAAACATATCGCACAATTATATGTAAAAGGTTCAAGGAGGAGGATATTGTTATGAAAAATCTCAAAGTCCGCACAAAATTAAACCTGATTCTAACTATGGTAATTTTACTTGTAGTATTGGCAAGTGTCGTTTCCATTAATAATATGAATCAGGTAAAAGACAAGGCGCTCGAAACAATCGACGCATCATCCAGACAAAGTTATGATGATTCCATCAAGCAACAGGTCGGTGTCGTGATTTCTCTTCTTTCCGAAATCAATGATGAATATAAAGCAGGAACCTATACACTGGATGAGGCGAAAAAAATTGCTGCAGACGAAGTACGCCAGATGCGCTACGGAGATGCTGGATATTTTTGGATTGATCAATCCGACGGAACAAATGTCGTACTGCTCGGAAGTGATACCGAAGGAACCAACCGTATGGAAACACAGGATGCGGAAGGTTATCAAATGGTAAAAGAAATCATCCGCGTTGCTGTCGAAGATGGTGGCGGCTATACAGATTATGTATTTCCAAAAGAAGGAGAAACACAACCGTCTCCAAAGCGTTCCTACAGTGAGTATTTTGAGCCTTTTGACTGGGTCGTCGGCACTGGAAACTATACCGACTATATTGATACCGCAATTGCCGCACAAGATGAAGAATTTTCAGGTTATGCTGTTAAAAAGGTTGCCACAATGATTGCAGCCTGCGTTGTCATGCTTATCATTGTAGCAATTCTTATTGCAATGATCTCCAGAGATATTACCAAATCATTAAAGAAGATCAAAGAACAATTTGATATCATTGCCGGCGGAAACTTCGCCAGAAAAATGCAAGAACCTATGCTCAAACGTAAAGATGACTTTGGACAGCTTGCAAATGAACTGGAAAAAATGCGGGAATCCGTGCGAAGCCTGCTTGCCCAGGTAAAAATTGAAGCGGCAAATATCGATACCGTTGTAGAATCGATCGACAGTCATGTTTTCAATTTGAATGGGGAAATTGAAGATGTCTCTGCCACCACAGAACAACTTGCAGCCAGCACCCAGGAAACGGCTGCTTCCGCAGAACAGATCAACGGTATGACACAGCAGATTGAAGAAGCCGCCCGTGAAATTGCCATTCGTGCGCAGGATGGTGCAACCGAAGCGGAAGAAATCCATCAGCGTGCCACCCAGACCAAAGACGAGACCGTTGCCAATCGAATGAAAGTAAAACAAATGCTCTCAGAAATCCGGCAAGGCCTCGAAAAAGCGCTTGAAGATGCCAAGGTTGTAGAACAAATTGGCGTACTTGCGGATTCGATTCTTGCAATCACCGGTCAGACAAATCTGCTCGCACTGAACGCTTCCATTGAAGCCGCACGTGCCGGGGAGGCCGGAAAAGGCTTTGCAGTCGTAGCCGAAGAAATCCGTGTACTTGCAGAGCAGTCCAAGGATGCCGTTGCAAATATCCAGGCTGTTACAGAAAATGTAAATCATGCTGTAAGAAATCTTACCAGCGATTCCAACCGTCTGTTGGATTTTGTCGACACTGATATTGTAGAAAGTTTCAACAATTTTGAAAAAATGGCCGATGATTACAACCTGGATGCTGCAAAGATCAATGATCTTGTTTCCGATTTCAGTGCTACATCCGAGGAACTGGTTGCCTCTATCACGAATATCACACAGGCAATCGACGGAATTTCCTCTGCTTCCAACGACAGCGCTGCCGGAACTACAAACATTGCACAAAAAACCGTATCCATCGCCAGTGGATCTGCGGAAGTAATGAAAGGTGCAAAAGATGCGGAAAGTTCTGCCGAAGAACTGCGGAAAAACGTAAATAATTTTATTATAGAAGAGAATCTGTCGGAAGCTTAATTCTGTTTTGGTAAGATGTATGTAAAAAGAAGACGGGATTTTCCCGCCTTCTTCGTTTCCAATTCTATGACATACCATTTACAGTCTTGTATTTGTAAAGCATTTCTGCATGGTTCTGTTCTTCGATCTGAATATCTGCAAGCAGTTTACGAACATCCGGGTCTCCGAAAACAAAAACATCCGAATTATATTCGCCGGATACCATTTTCTCTGTTCCAATACAGTCCGTCGCAAGAAAACAGTCGTTCTTCTTATCCTCCGGATTGGTCATGGAATCATAGGTAGCCTTCGGCTGATACTGGGCGCCGTCTTTGTCATTGCAATTGCAGGCTGGAACTGTGCCATTCAATACTTTGTCCAAAGATTCGTAATGTTTCTGTTCCTCTTTCTCCAATCTGGCAAATAACTCCTGAAGAACCGGATCCTTTGCCTCCTGCCCATATCTCTTATATTTTTCTACGCAACTCTGTTCCTGTGTGCGCAGATCTTCGATGGTTGCTCTTTCTTTTTCTGTTAAAACCATATCACACCTCTTTCTATATGCTCAAATGTCATTTTACAGAGGTAGTATGACCATCTCTTCTTTTTTTATTCCATTTCTTTGTCCAGATTTGCCGCGTAGATATCTGCCACTTCCGTGAGTGATATGTATGCGCCCGGATCAATCTCATGGATGATTTCTGTCATTCGCCCTACCTGAAAACGATTGACAACAAAATAGAGCATCGTTTTCTTGGAATCCGAATAATACCCTTTTGCATCAATGATTGTTATTCCATTTTCGAAAGCCTCGGACAAAGCGGCGCACACTGGCTTTGGCTTCGTTGTAATGATGCTCGCTGCCTTCGAACGGTCAAAACCTTCTATAATAAAGTCAACCGTCTTGAGAGCTGCCGCATAGGTCACGATCGAATACAACGGTAAAATCCAGCTTTGAATCGCAAATCCGCATATCACATAGAGGATCACATTGTAGATCATCACAAATGTACCTACCGTAATTCCAAGCTTCTTTGCAAAAATAATGGCAAGCACTTCGATGCCGTCCATTGCACCACCTGCACGAATGGCAAGACCACTTCCAATACCGGAAATGACACCTCCAAAAATCGCACACAGAAATAAATCCGATCCTGCCAGCGGTGAAACGATACTCACATCAATTGGCAATACATCAGTAATCAACCATGCCGCCAATGAATAAATAGCGACAGTATATATGGCATAAATTGTAAAAGTTATACCTTGTTTTTTTAATCCATACAAAAAAATCGGAACATTCAAAACCAAAAGACAAACGGAAAGGCTCAGCCAATCCGGCGTCTTCTGCGAAATCAGCATAGATGTGCCAGAAATTCCACTGTCATACAATGCTACAGGTGCCAGAAATACAGTTACACCGAATGCATTGATAATTCCAGCTATGGTCAAAAGCAGGAAATTCTTATATTTTAATTTTACTTTCATCGGCAGTCCTCCTTTGGCTTTCTATATCATGTTCCTAAAATCATAACAGAAGATTGCTTTTTTGCCAATCACACAAAAGTATCAGATATTACGTTTTACACCAGAATCTCCTTCAGCTTCTCATCCGTTGCCAGAACCTCTTTCGCACGGTCACGGTATTCCTGCTCATGAAGATACGTATGTCGAAATGGCTTGATCGATGGTGCCAGATCAATCGCCTGCTCAAAATCCACACGTCGCATCCCAAGTGTTTTTACGAAATCCCAGAAACCAGTCTGCGTAAAGATCGTGTTGACTCTCTTATATCTGTGATCCTGCACCACACTCATCAGATACGTAGCAATTCCTACCTGAATGCCATGAAGCTGCGGCTGCTCAAGCATTTTATCAAGCGCATGGGAGATCAGATGCTCACTTCCACTGGTCGGAGCACTGCTTCCTGCAATTTCATTTGCGATTCCGCTCATCGCAAGTGAATCCAAAAGTTCCTTAATGAACAAATCTTCTTCAATACTCTCAAATGGCGTCCGCACAAAACTGTTGACCGCTTTTTTGGCTATCATTGTGGCAAAATCATTTACCTTTCCATAACCATGTTCCTCTTCAAATTTCCAGTCATAAAGCGCTGTGATTTTGGAAACCATATCACCAATTCCGGAATAAAGGAATTTCTTAGGTGCACTTTTAATAATTTGCGTATCCACCACAATTCCATATGCCAGACGTGCCGGAACCGATTTGCGTCGTCCTTCAACCAAGAGAGATGCACTTGCGCTGGAAAAACCATCGCTCGATGCAGATGTTGGGATACTGATAAATGCCAGATTCCGCAAAAATCCACAATATTTCGCTGCATCAATGACTTTTCCTCCGCCAATGCCAATCACAGCCTGTGTTTTCGCCGGCATGGAAAAAGCAAGGCTGGTAAGATCCTCCAGTCGTACTGTATCCAGTTCCTGATACTCCAACACATCAATCCCCATCTCTGCAAGAGACTTCATGACATCCATTCCAAACATCTCAATCAGCCCATTACCGAACAAGATCACGACCTTTTCCATTCGCAGGTCCTTTAAGTAGGCGCCAAGTTCTCCCAATGCGCCCGGTCCGATTTTTAAAAGTGCCGGAATCGCAATATGATTATCTCCCATGTATTCTCCTCCTAATCGTTTTCTAAATTGTCACTTGCTTTTCATTATAATCAAGCATGTGAAAAAGTGCAAACAAATATCCCTCTTTGCCGTTGTAATCCCCGGAAAAATGAATTAAACTGAATGACAAAGAAAATAAATATTGTTATACATTCATTTATTATAGAAAGGATTGTTTTCCAAACATGAGAAAAAAAGAGTTAGCACTTGCAGTCATTGAACGCCTGAAAAAAGAATATCCGGATTCCGACTGCTCCTTAGAATATAACGAGGCATGGAAGCTTTTGATCAGTGTCCGCCTTGCCGCACAATGTACCGATGCCAGAGTCAATATGATCGTACCAAAATTATATGAGAAATTTCCGGATGTAAATGCCTTAGCAGATGCTCCGGTCGAGGAAATTGAAGAAATTGTCCGTCCCTGTGGTCTTGGAAAAAGCAAAGCAAGAGACATCAGTGCATGTATGAAAATGATTCGTGACCAGTACAATGGACAGGTTCCCGACGATTTTGACGCATTGCTCAAGCTTCCGGGCGTTGGGCGCAAAAGCGCCAATCTTATCATGGGAGATGTCTTCGGCAAACCTGCAATTGTCACAGATACACACTGTATCCGGCTGAGCAACCGGATCGGTCTCGTGGACGGAATCAAAGATCCCAAGAAAGTAGAGATGGAATTGTGGAAAATCATTCCTCCAGAAGAAGGCAATTCTCTCTGCCACCGCTTTGTCGATCATGGACGTGCAATCTGCACCGCCCGTACCACGCCTTATTGCGATAAATGCTGTCTGGCAGACATTTGCGAGAAAAATTTATAGTTATATTTTCATTAAATTTTTCATATCTGTAGGCATTGAAACGGAGAATTCCATTGGTTTTCCCGTCATCGGATGTGGAAAAGAAATTTTATGAGCATGCAGCGCCTGGCGGTGGATCAAAAGATCTGCCGCTGCTTTTTTTCCCATGCAACTGCCGTTTTCTTCTGCATGTGCCAGACGATCCAACTGGTTGGCTGCATATGCCGGATTGTACAAAAAATCACCAATCAAAGGATGCCCAAGATATGCCATGTGCACTCGGATCTGGTGTGTTCTTCCTGTCTCCAACTGCAATGCCACCAGACTCATTTTCTTATTTGACCGGGCATTTTTCCACGTTTTCAATTTCTGATAATGCGTAATCGCCCGATCGCCTTTTTCATAATCAACAACACGTTCAAGGCACCTGCTTTCTTTTCGCGCAATCGGTGCATCGATCACACCTTCTGCCGGTTCTACATTTCCCTCCACAATGGCAAGATACTCTCTGTGAATGCCCTGTGCCTGCAAACCGCCCTGCGATTTTGCTGCGACCATCTGTGCCAGAATTGCGCCACTCACCATATGTTTTGCCACAATGGTAAGCCCCGATGTATCCCGGTCCAGCCGGTTAATGCACCGAAACACAAAAGCCTGCTGTTTCTGTTTATAATACCATGCCAAAGCATTTCCCAGAGAATTATCCGGATTGTTTCTCGACGGATGAATTGGCATCCCTGCCGGCTTATTTACCACAAGCAAATCTTCATCCTCATACACAATATCAATGGATAACTCTACGGGTATGATCTGTCTGGAACATTCTGTTTCCCGGATATAAACATTTAAAATATCACCCTGATGCAATACATAATTTTGATATACATAGGCATCATTCACTTCTATACTTTTTAAATCTTTCTTTAAATTCACCAGGTTTTGTTCTGAATATCCTTTTTCTTTCAAGAATCCACTTATTTTCTGTCCCGGTTTTATCTTATCCACATAATAGGTGATTTTACGCTGCATTCTGATACTTCTCCACTTTGTCTCTTATTCTAATTCTACGCGCATCCTGTTACTGTTCGCAACAGACGTATGACCACTCATCTCATCATAACATAATCCTTTGTAAAATAAAATCTTGTATTGACAGCACCAAAACCTCATGTTATATTTACTACGTCAAGCGTACTACGGCTGTCGTAGTACCGACAATCGTAGTACGACTGTCGTATGAAAAAGAAAAGGAGGAAAATGCATGGCCATCAGTAGTGATGTCATTCGTGGATACAATGACACGATGATACTTTATCTTCTGTTAGATAAGCCATCTTACGGATATGAAATATCCAAGCAGATTAAGACATTGTCCAATGAAAAATATGTCATAAAAGAAACCACACTCTACTCTGCATTCACCCGTATGGAGCGAAACGGTTATATTGAGTCTTTTTCGAATCAGGACAATGCAGCCGGCAAGCGACGCACCTATTACCGCATCACCGAAGCCGGAAGAGCATATTATCAGCAAAAATGCGAAGAATGGCTGCTCACACAGGAAGTTGTAGAAAAGTTTATTATAAAGGGGGATTCCATAAATGGAAACGATTAGAAATTATTTAGAAACCATGTTCTTAAAACTTCCCAACACTCCGGAAGTATATAAAGCAAAAAACGAGCTCTGGCAAATGATGGAAGACAAATACACCGAACTAAAGGAAGAGGGTAAATCAGAAAACGAGGCGGTCGGAATTGTTATATCTGAATTTGGCAATCTCGACGAATTAGCCAACGACCTTGGCATTTCCCAGTTCGTCGAAAGCCAGCCGATGCCACAGGGAAAGACACTCTCCCTCGATCAGGCAAAATCCTATCTTGCCGATGCAGGAAAAAGCGCATACCGTACCGCGCTCGGCGTCATGCTCTGTGTTCTGTCCGTCTGTGGCCCGATCTTTTTCGATGCTTTTACTGCATTTTATCCGCAAAAAGAAAATCTTCTGGATGCATGCGGCGTGTCCATTATGTTTGTACTCATTGGCATTGCTGTTGGATTATTCATCTATTCCAGTGTACAGATGAGCCATTGGAACTATTTAAAGAAAGAATCTTTTGTCACAGATTTTTCGACAACCGAATATCTGCATCGTGAAATGGAACATTATAAATCCACCTATGCACTCCTTTTGACCATCGGCATTATCCTTTGTATTCTGAGCGTCATTCCAAGTATAATTTTAGACGCTCTTGACATCTATGTTGATTTCTGGTCAAACGCTTCCGGTGGTTTTGTCTTCATTCTTGTAGCAATCGGTGTCTTTCTGATTGTTATGGTATCCACAAAACTTAGCAGTTATAAAACATTACTGCACTTAAACCAGCAGGACACAGTAGGCGGAAACTATGTACCAAGCCAGACAAATGAGCCACAGTATATGAATCAGACGATAGCTGCGATCATGTCCGTTTACTGGCCAACGGTTACCTGCCTGTATTTAATCTGGAGTTTCCTTACTTTTGATTTTTGGATTTCCTGGATCATCTGGCCGATAGCAGCAATCATTCACTCACTGATAAAAAATTTATTACGTAAATAGATTACAATATCCTATTCAAAAGGAGGAGTTTATTCATGAAAAAAAATGTATATTTAATTATATTAACACTTGTTACCGTAATCTGTATCATCGGTGGCACCTGCTACCATCTTGTCGGCTGGGGGGTATCCTTTCTCAGCCACCTGCCGTTTGCTTCTTTTTACAGCGATTCCGATGATACAGAAAGTTCCGGTACAACACTCTCGACTGGCACAGTCTTACTGCCTTCTTTCAACACCGTAAAGATTGATTCCAAAGTCATGAATCTATCGATTGAAAAAGGAGACGATTACAGTATCCAGTGCGACGCTGACGAAAAATTAAATCCAAAATATGAAATCAAAGACAATACTTTAATTGTTTCACAGAAGCAGAAAATCAAAGTCCATAACTTCATGAAGAACCCAAAATGCAGTGTTCACATTACCATTCCGGAAGATACGACCTTAGAGCTGATCAATATAGATGGAGCTACCGGAGACATCAGTTTATCAAATCTAGATGTTACAACTCTAAAAATCGATAATAGTGTTGGAGATGTCAAGATGGACAATTGTAAAATTGCTTCCATCGGTATCGACACTTCCACAGGTGATGTAAAACTGAATGATTGTGAAGCTAACGAAATTGATGTGGACACATCGGTTGGAGACACGGTAATCAAAGACAATATATTTGAGAAATTATATGTCGATGGCAGTGTAGGAGATGTCAAAGTAAGCAGCTCGAAAGACTTGTCCGACTACGCATATGATCTTGATACTTCCATTGGTGACGTGAGTATCAACGGTGTTTCCCATAAGAAGGAATACCAGCAGAAAGGGACTGGCGGAAAGATTACCGTAGATAATTCTACAGGAGATATTTCCATCACTTATTAAATCCTGATACGGTATATGTAGAATATATCTTTGATTGCCGCAAGAACTACCATTGGCTTATCAAGTAAAAAAACTGCTGTCCGAATGTAAATCTTCATTCAGACAGCAGCTTTTTTCTAGTTATTTGCAGAACGATGTACTAATTTTCAAATCCATAAGAACTATTACGAATATAAGGAATTGCAATAAGTGCCGGATACAATATAGCCGAAATTACAAGTCCACCGATACCCTGTATGATATTTCCCGGAATGCTTGCAGCTGCACCAGCGCCGTAAATAAAATATTCGCAAACAAAATATCCGCCAGCTACCAGAATAATATCGATCACACCACCAAGGATTACACCTGCATAACGTGTTGTCTTTGTTTTTCCAATTGCACGATACACAAGTCCTGCACATAATGCAACAAGTCCTTTAATTACAAATGTGATTGGCACATATACAAAATATCCACCGATCAGATCTGCCAGACAGGAACCAATACCGGCTGCAAGAAATCCCCACACTGGTCCAAGAATAACACCACAAAGAATTACAATTGCATCACCCAGGTTGATATAACCTTCTGTTCCAGGTGTTGGAACTTTGATAATCATTGTTGCTACACATGCAAGTGCTGCAAACAAAGCTGCCATAATTAATTTTTTCAAGTACTCTCTTGACATAATAATCTCTCCTCTTTTTATCAATAAATTTCTTTTTCCATCATATATCGCCTTTGAATATAAAAAAAGAATCAATTTCCGACAAAAATACAAGACCAGATTGTCAAAAGGAACCGAAAACACTAATATTTTGCTACCTGATCCGGTGTAATCGGCAATTCATAAAACCGTTTTCCTGCCGCATGGCTGAGCGCATCCGCAATCGCCGGAAGCGGTGTATTGATGACCACTTCTCCGATGGATTTTGCCCCGAACGGACCAGCTTCCTCATAACTGTTTTCAAATGCAATCTGAATATGACCGATGTCCATGCGGGATGGAATCTTATACTGCAGGAAGGAATTTTCATAAAGTCTTCCCTGCGCATTGTAAGTCACATTTTCTGACATCGCCATACCGATTCCCTGTAAGATACCCCCCTCTGCCTGCACACGCACGAGATTGGTATTGATCGGTGTGCCACAGTCCACACAGGCATCATACTCTACAACATGAGACTCGCCGGTCTCTAAATCCACCTCGATTTCTGCCGCACCGACCATATACGGTGGCGGGGAAATCGGAGAACTGTGTGTGGTGGAAGCTACCAGTTCAATCTCATTTCCACATTGGGATGCTGTCGCGATATCCGCAAGAGAGACACTCTTTCCTTCCGATCCGTCCGCGAGACAGACCTTCTTTCCGTCAAACTGGACATCCTCTGCTTTGCATCCAAGAATGTTTGCTCCTAATTTTTCAATTTTTTCACGAAGCTGCAGCGCACAGTTTTCCACAGCTTTTCCAGTAATATACGTCGTGGATGATGCATAGGAACCGGAATCATATGGAGAAATATCGGTATCCGCTCCGAACACATTGATATCATCCACTGAACAGTCGAGCACTTCTGCTGCAATCTGCGCCAGTGTGGTATCACATCCGGTTCCCATATCTGCCGCACCGATCAGCAGTGTATAATAACCTTCATCGTTGACTTTTATTGTAGCACTGCCCACGTCAACACTGGAAATTCCGGACCCCTGCATTGCCATTCCCATGCCGACAACACGGACTTTGTGATCTCCCACTTTTCGCATCGGATACTTTTCATCCCATTGAATCATCTCTTTTACTTTTGCAAGACAACGATCCAGCGTACAGCTCGTATTTACCTGACCATAATATGCCGGCATCACATCTCCCTCGTGGATAATATTCTTCTCACGAATCGCAAACGGATCCATGTGAAGCATCTCCGCGAGCTCATTCACTGCGGATTCCACCGCAAAAAGCCCCTGTGTCGCACCATATCCACGGTATGCCCCCGCCGACATATGGTTGGTATATACAACATCGCTGACAAAACGGAACGCCTCTGCCTTTCCATACAACGGAATGGACTTGTGTCCGGACAATCCGACCGTTGTCGGTCCATGTTCTCCGTACGCACCTGTATTGGAAAGTGTATGTAAATCAATCGCTTTTACAATTCCATCCTTTGTCGCTCCCAAACGTACATGCATCTCCATCTCATGACGTGGCGAAGATGCAATCTGGGATTCTTTTCTTGAATAAATAATCTTGGATGGTTTCTTTGTCATCCATGTAACGAACGCCGGATAAATTTCACTGACCGAAGTCTGCTTTGCACCGAAGCCTCCACCAATACGTGGCTTGGTCACGCGAATTTTGGATGTCGGAATTCCAAGCGCATGCGCAATAATACGGCGGCAGTGAAATACAATCTGGGTTGAACTTACCACATGAAGTCTTCCGTACGTGTCGATGGAACAAAACGTCCGGAATGTCTCCATCATCGCCTGCTGGCAGGCTTTCGTATGATAAGTACGATCCAAAACGATATCACAGGAAGCAAGTACTGCGTCCACATCTCCATCCCCACACTCATCATGTGCACAGAGATTTCTCTTATTGTCCGCACCTACCGGACAAAGCGCTTCCCAGTTTTCTTCCGGATGGACAAGGATTGCATTGTCTTTCGCCTGATGAAAATCAAGGAGCGGCTCTAACACTTCGTACTCCGGCTTGATCAGTTTCATGGCACGATCTACGCATTTTTCATTTACTCCGGCAATGATAGCCACCGGATCACCGACAAAACGCACATGCCGGTCCAAAAGCAGACGATCATATGGACTCATCTCCGGATAAGTCTGTCCCGCACAGGTAAAACGCTTCTGGTTCTGATCAATGTCCTTCCACGTATAGACCGCTTCAATTCCCGGAACGAGCATCGCCTTGTCCGTATTAATTTCTTTGACGATTGCATTCGCATGCGGCGAGCGCAAAAGCTTTACGACCAGACAATCTTTCGGCGCAATATCATCCGTATATACCGGCTTACCGAGGAGCAATTCCATTGCATCTTTTTTACGAACTGCTTTATTTACTTCCCGCATGATGCTTCCTCCTTTCCCTTAAGTTCTTTTGTATTCTTCCATTCAAGAAAGTTCAAAATTCCGCGCAACTGTCCCTCATATCCCGAGCAGCGGCAGAGATTACCGGAAAGATATTCCTTGATTTCATTTTCGTCCGGCTGCGGATTTTCCCTGAAAAGCGCGATGGCATTCATCACAAATCCCGGATTGCAGAATCCACACTGCTCCGCTCCCTGATCTGCGATAAAAGCTACAAACTCTTTGGCTTCTTCCTGTAATCCCTCTAATGTGGTCACGCTGCTGCCATCGGCACGCGCAGCAAGAATGGAACAGGAAAGCACCGGTTTATCATTCATAAATACCGTACAAAGTCCACAGTTGGATGTCTCACAGCCACGTTTGACACTGTAACATCCGTTTGCACGCAGAAAATCCAAAAGTGGCAGATCCGGCTCAATTTCCTGTTGGATCTTTTTCCCATTTACATTGATATTCACTAACATGCTTCGCTCTCCTCCTCACACAGATACTCCAATGCCCGTCGGCTCAGCACTTCCACCAAATGACTGCGATATTCCCTGCTTCCGCGCATATTGCTGTCCGTCGGAACTACTTCTGCTGCGTACCTTGCATATGCCTCAATCGCTTCCGTAGTTAATTTTCCTTTTAATAATAGTTTGTCGTCCGGCACAATAACCGCGCGTCCCGGTCTCGCCCCAATGCTTATCGTATAAGATCCATTCTCCTTATCATGCACACCACAGCATGTCAGCACCGGCAAGTCCGTCTGCGTGATACGAACAGCTTCATAATACATTTCCACCGGATGTTTTTTTATGATGATCTGTACCAGAATATCATTGTCCGGCTTTCCTTTTGCGAACTCGCGAAGCGGAATCATTCCACCTTTGTACAATTCCACATAAGAATCCAGTCCGATCAGCAATGTCAGGACATCCGAGAAACCGTATCTTCCATAAATACTTCCCCCCACTGTGGCAAGATTCCGAAACTGCACGCCCACAATATGGCGCAGACTTTCTTTGCACATATTCTGGGTATAGGAAACAAAACCCGGATGTGTCTCCAGTTGACGTAACGTCACCATACATCCGATGCGAAACTCATCTTCTGTCTCCTCGATCGTATCCAGTCCCAGTCCTGACAAATCAATCGCTGTCTGAAAATTTGAATCCCCCAGACGCATCCACATCATGCCGCCAATGACACGGTTCGCACGCTTCTGGTTCAACTCCCATGCTTCTTCCAGACTTTGTACTTTTTTATACTCTCTTATCGTCAGCATATCAACCTTCCATTTCTTTGTTATTGCTTCTGCATAGTTTCCTTTATTTTAACACACGCTTTTTATTACAGCAACGAAGTACACATTGTAATTTTGCGTTTTATTTGATACATTAGTATCAGGTATACAATCAGTTTATTATTGTAACTCTACCATCCTATTATTTTAAAATTCAGGAGATCTTATATTATGAAAAACGGAAAGGCAAAAAACATACTTTTAGATTTAATTTATGATATCATAGGTTCTATTTTCTATGGCATCAGCATTTACACATTTGCCAAAATTGGAAATTTTGCACCGGGCGGAATGAGCGGTCTGGCCCTGATCATGAACTACCTGTGGCATCTGCCGATTGGTCTGACCACGCTGGTACTGAACCTGCCGCTGATCTTACTGAGTTATAAGATTGTCGGCAAAGAATTTCTTTTGAAAAGCTTCAAGACCATCTGCATCAGTACCTTCTTTCTCGATGTAATTTTCCCGCATTTTCCGGTATATACCGGTTCCCGCTTCATGGCAGCGCTGTTTTCCGGTATCTTCCTTGGAATCGCACTGGCGCTGTTTTATATGAGGGGTTCTTCCTCCGGTGGTACAGATTTCCTTACCATGTCGGTAAAAGTGTTGCGCCCGCATTTGTCCATTGGCATGATTACCATGCTGATTGATCTTGTCATCATCTTTCTGGGCTGGCCGGCATTCGGAACCGTTGACGCCGTCCTCTATGGTCTGACCGCCATGATTCTGACCTCACTTGTCATTGACAAAATCATGTATGGCATGGGTTCAGGCACACTGCTGATCATTATTACGGATAAAGGCGAAGAAGTCGCTGCAAGAATCTCAGATGTGATCGACCGCGGTTCTACCGAGATTAAAGCACGGGGAAGCTACACGCAGGATAACAAAGATGTTCTTCTGTGTGCATGCTCCAAATCCCAGGCATATATGGTGCGTCGTCTTGCCCATGAAGTAGATAAGAATGTATTTATCATGGTAACCGAAACCAACGAAGTATACGGGGAAGGCTTCTTAGAAGCAAAGCCGAAGCAGTAATGCAGAAAGGAACTCTTATGGCATCTGATTTACGCATTGGCTGTGTTCTTATGGCTTCCGGCATGGGGAAACGCTTCGGAAGCAACAAACTTCTCGCAACTTACAAGGGTCGCACGCTTTTTTCCTGTGCCTGCGCCATCGCAGCTTCTGTACCTTTTTCTAAGATCTGCGTGATCACCCGGCACCCGGAGATTGCAACTCTCTGCCAAAAGCGGGCACTTCCGTTTATCCTGCATGACAGGACGGACCGAAATGAGATGGTTGCCCTTGGCGTTTCCACCTTGCTTTCAGATACAAATGGTGTACAAGATATCTCTTTGCTCGACGGCATTCTCTTTCTGCCGTGTGACCAGCCATGCATCCATCCGGCAAGCATGAAACGGTTATGCACTGCATTCTCCGAACAGCCGAATTATATCTGCCGCTTATCTTATACCAATACTTCCGGTGAAACGATCCCTGGTTCCCCGGTTCTGTTCCCGCAACAGTTTTTTCTGGAATTACAACATCTTCCTCAGAAAAAAGGTGGCAGTTTTCTAGCAAAAAAATATCCTCTGCAGGTGACATATGTACCTGCAGAGGACCCTTTGGAACTCTTCGATATTGATACACCAGAAGACTTATCCCGGCTTCCATAACGATCTACTGTTTGTTTTCTTTGTCTTTTGGCAGAATCACATTTAAAAGAATGGCAACAATCGCAGCCGGCACAATACCGGAACCACCGAATACCAGCTGGATGGTCTCTGGCATCTGTGCCAGTACTGCAGTGTTTGCACCCATTCCATATCCTACGCCAAGAGCGACCGATACAATGGTCAGTCTTCTCGGTGTCAGACGCTCCTTCGTAATCAGCTGAATACCACTTACAATAATGGAAGAGAACATCATAACTGCTGCTCCGCCAAGTACGGACTGCGGCATGATTGAGATCAAAGCGCCAAGCTTTGGAATCAATCCACATAAAATCAGAAATACAGCGCCGGACGCTAATGCAATACGGTTTACCACCTTGGTCATCGCAACGAGTCCTACGTTCTGACTGAAGGATGTATTTGGAAGAACACCAAACAATGCTGCCAGTGTTGATCCGAGACCATCGCACATAACACCACCGGATAACTCTTTATCGGTAGCTTCACGATCCATTCCACCTTCGATGACACCGGAAATATCACCGATGGTCTCCACGGCAGTCACAACGAACATAATCAGAACCGGTACAACTGCTCTCGCATCAAATACGGGCTTGACCGGCATGATTTTCGGAACGGCAAACCAGCTTGCCTCTGCCACTTTGTCCCAGTTGAGCACCCATGACTTTGTGTATTCCACACCATCTGCTGTCACTCCGGTGTGCGGCAGGACACATCCCATAATGATTGCAGCAATATATCCGACAATAATTCCAATCAGAATTGAAGATGAACTGAGTACCCCCTTGGTCCAATGCTTAAAGAACAGGATAACTACAAGCACCAGACATGCAAGAAGCAGATTCTCTGCAGAACCAAAATCCGATGCTGAATTACCGCCACCAAAAGAATTGATTCCCACACCAATCAGCGATAATCCGATGGAAAGTACAACGGTTCCGGTAACGACTGATGGGAAAAAGCGACGTAACGGCTTTAAGAACGCGCCCAGAACCGTCTCCATGAGACCTCCGATGATTGAAGCTCCCATGATGGCACCATATCCTAAGATCCCACCTCCCATAATGTTTGCGACACTGCTGAACACACCAATAAATCCCGAACTTGTTCCCATGATGATTGGCACCTTTCCACCAATCGGTCCAATTGCAAACAGCTGGATCAGCGTAACAATTCCCGCGATGATCATTGCATTCTGCAGCAACGCTACCTGAATCCCTGCATATTCTCCACTATTTCCGATGCCACAGACTCCGGTAATAATCAAAAGTGGTGTCAGGTTTCCCACGAACATCGCAAGTACATGCTGCAGGCCGAGTGGAATGGCCTGCCTCAGTGGCAGCTTCCCGTCAAAGACATAGGCTGCCGGTGAAAGTTCATTCGCTTTACTTTTCATCTTATCTTGTATCTCCTTTTTCCTTCGTTTGCTTTTGATATTAGAAGAAAAAAAGCACTTTGTAAATAGTTTCCATATAATTCCTTATAAATAAGTAAAAGATTTTGTCACTTTTCTTGTAATTTTCTGCATAAAATGCCATAATAGCAAGCATATGAATAAAATTCAGGAGGATTAAAATTATGGGTCAAAAACGTGACACTTTTTCCAGCAAATTGGGCTTTATCTTTGCGGCGGCCGGATCTGCTGTAGGACTTGGGAATCTATGGCGATTTCCATACTTAGCTGCAAAATACGGTGGAGGAATTTTCATTCTCGTCTACCTGTTGCTTGCAGTCAGTTTCGGATTTACGCTGATGATCACAGAAGTATCTCTCGGACGTAAAACCGGACTCAGCGCAGCCGGTGCCTTCAAGAAACTGGATAACCGCTTCGGCTTCGTCGGTGTTCTGGCATGTATCGTTCCGTTTATCATCACACCATATTACTGTGTCATCGGCGGATGGGTCATCAAATATATGGTTTCTTTTCTCAGTGGTCATGTAGGAACCGCTGCCGGAGATGATTTCTTTACCAATTTCATTGCACAACCAGTTGAACCAATTATCTGGTTTGCGATCTTCGTACTGCTGACCTCCGTCGTTGTTATCATCGGTGTACAAAAAGGTATCGAAAAAGCCAGTACCATCCTGATGCCGGTACTCATTGTATTAATTATCGCCATCAGCCTTTACTGCATCACTCGTCCGGGGGCTGCAGCCGGCGTGAAGTATTATCTCTTCCCTGACATCAAGCACTTCTCTGCAACAACTGTGCTTGCCGCCATGGGACAGCTCTTTTACTCCATGTCACTGGCTATGGGTATCATGATTACTTACGGTTCTTACATGAAAAAAGACGACGATCTGCGTGACTCTGTTCGTAAAATCGAGATTTTCGATACACTCATCGCTTTCCTTGCCGGACTTCTTATCGTACCTTCCGTATTTGTATTTTCCGGTGGAAGCAAGGATGCCTTAAGTAAAGGACCTTCCCTGATGTTCATCACACTGCCAAAAGTATTTGACAGCATGAATCTCGGTGGACTGATTGGCGGTGCCTTTTTCATTCTTGTGCTTTTTGCAGCATTGACTTCCTCTATTTCTTTATTGGAGACGAATGTATCCATTGTCTGCGACAAACTGCACTGGGGACGTAAAAAAGCAACCATCGCAATCACAATCTATGTATTGATTATAGGTGGACTGGTATCCTTAGGCTTTGGACCTTTAAGCTTTGTCAAAATTCTCGGTATGGGACTTCTGGATTTCTCTGATTTCATCAGCAACAGCGTTCTGATGCCGATTGTTGCCATGCTTACCTGCATCTTTGTCGGATTTATTGTAAAACCAAAGACGGTCATCGACGAAGTGGAAAATAACGGGTCTTTCAAAGAGAAAAAATTCTATGTTGCAATGCTCAAGTGGATTGCTCCAATCTGCCTTGCTCTGATCCTGATTTTTGCAGTATCCGAAGCTTTAGGTTTCATCACCGTATAATTACTGGATTTGGAGGAAAACTCTATGTGGAAAAAACTACTCAGTCTTACGCTGTGTGTGTCAACGCTTCTTCTAGGTGGATGCGGAATGACTTCCAATAAAATCCGTTTTGGTACGGCTGCATTAGGTGGCATGTATCACTCCTTCGGAAGCGCGTTCACACAGCTCGTCTCAACAGAAGACATTGACTGTCAGATGGAAATGAAAACGACCGCCGGTTCTGCAGCCAACTTACGGCTCCTTTCCGATGGGTACATTGAACTTGGAATTGCCCAAATGGACTTAACTGCAGATGCCTACAAAGGAACCGGTATCTTTGAGGGTAAAGAATATCAGGGATTTAAGGCAATTGCAGGCCTGTATACGGAAGCCTGCCAGATTGTTGTCCGTGCCGATTCCTCTATTCATTCGCTCAATGATCTGCAGGGAAAGACCATATCCATTGGCGAGGAAGATTCCGGAACCGAGCGAAATGCCAATCAGATTCTGAAAGCAAGCGGACTTTCTTCCGAACTGGTACACACTGTGAATCTGGATTACGCGCAGGCTGCTTCCCAGCTGCAATCCGGTGACATTGATGCGCTGTTCTGTACGGCCGGAGTGCAGACAACAGTGATTGATGAATTGTCCCGCCAGTGCGATATCCGGCTGCTTTCGATCGATAAGGACTGTCTGGACAAACTGCTTCAGCTCAACGATTGTTACAGTACATACATCATTCCTGCGGATACCTACAACGGACAGACCGAAGAGGTGACAACACTTGGTGTACAGGCGGTACTTCTGGCAAGTGACAAACTTTCCGAAAAAACAGTCGAACAATTAACGAAACTTCTGTTTTCTCACGCACAGGATATTCAATACAGCATTCCTGTAGATTTACAAATGAATGAAATTTCTGCAACACAGGGCATAACCATTCCTTTCCATCCGGGAGCTGCGGCTTATTACGCCAAGCAGAACATTCAGGTATCAACGGAATAACGTTTAGAAGGGAACACTATGCAAATTCATTTAGATATGTATCAGACGCTTGCCATCGCGGTCGTCGTTCTGATGCTCGGACAATTTTTAAAACAAAAAATACATTTTCTGGAGAAATTCTGCGTACCTGCACCAGTCGTGGGCGGTCTGCTTTTTGCGATTTTTACCTGTGTCTGCTTTTCTACCGGCGTAGCGGAATTTTCCTTTGATGACACGCTGCGGGAAGTCTGTATGGTATTTTTCTTTACCTCTGTCGGATTTCAGGCAAATCTGAAAGTATTAAAAAGTGGTGGAAAATCCTTATTTATTTTCCTTATCCTTGTCATTGTACTGATCCTGTCACAGAACTTCCTGGCAATCGGAATGTCATCTGTTCTCGGACTTGATCCATTGATTGGTATGTGTACCGGTTCCATCCCTATGGTCGGTGGTCACGGTACTGCCGGAGCATTCGGACCGGTTCTCGAAGACTTCAACGTACAGGGTGCTACAACAATCTGTACCGCCGCAGCGACATTCGGACTTATCGCCGGAAGCCTGATTGGTGGTCCGATTGGACGCAGACTGATTGAGAAGAAAAACCTTCTTGAGACTGCTGTCACAGATGATGACAGCCTTTTGGTTGAAGAAGAGATAAAACACGAGCGTCATACCAACATGTATGCAGCTGCAGTATTCCAACTCATCATTGCGGTCGGTCTCGGAACCATTTTTTCCTGGCTCCTCACCAAGACCGGCATGACTTTCCCGATTTACATCGGTGCCATGATTGCTGCCGCTCTCATCCGAAATATCGGTGAATACTCCGGAAAATTTGTCATTCATATGGGTGAGATTAACGATCTGGGTGGTATCTGCCTTTCGCTTTTCCTTGGGATCGCTATGATTACACTGAAACTGTGGCAGCTTGCCTCTCTGGCACTTCCACTTGTTATACTGCTCGGTGCCCAGGTTCTGCTGATTTTCATCTTCACATACTTTATCATTTTCCGCGTGATGGGAAGCGATTATGATGCCGCTGTACTTGCAGCCGGCACCTGTGGATTCGGAATGGGTGCAACCCCGAATGCCATGGCAAACATGCAGGTTCTGTGTGAGCGCTATGCGCCTTCCGTGAAAGCCTACCTTCTGATTCCACTGATTGGAAGTCTGTTCGCAGATTTCTTAAACAGCCTTGCTATTACATTCTTTATAAACTTGTTGTAATTTTTTAGGGAGATTAGATTATGTTCAAATTTTTTAAAGAAAAGAAAGAAAAAAAAGCCAGGGAAAAACATACGTATGATTTGGAAATTGATAATTTAGCTGTACCGGAAATTCATACACACAAACCGGAAACCGAAAAAAAAGAATCCCCGAAAGAAGAGCAGCCATCTGTCACCTATGACACGGTTGCTATCCCGGAGATTCATATTCCGAAAAAGAAATCTTAAATTTATTCTCTACGCTGACCTTTATTGGCATACATTTTCTTATCTGCTTTGCCAATAATGGTCCGCATATCTTCGCCTTGTCCTACCGCATATCCGACCGATGCAGAAATCGGGAACTCACTTGTATCATCAATTTCTGTGACCACTTTTTTCCACTTAGCAATAATTTCTTCAGCAAGATCTGCAGTGCCATCCTTTATAATCATAATAAATTCATCGCCACCGTAGCGGAATGCTTCTGCCTGCTCACCACACACCTGCCTGATCGACTCCGCAATCTTCACAATCAGGAAATCCCCCGACAGATGACCGAATGTATCATTCACATATTTGAGACGGTTAATGTCCCAGTAAATAATTGCGACCTGCATATCTTTATATGTATCGCTGTTCACAACTTCCAAAAGCTTATTCCGATTGTACATACCGGTCATATCATCCATGGCAGCAAGTGTTTTTACACGGACCGCATTCTCCATCATCTTTTCCACGATATGATAAACATTCTTACATACCGCGTAAAAGCAGGTAGCCAGAAGTGACCTTGGAACTACATAATACAGTCCCAGCGTGGCAAGTGGATTTTTATTTACTTCATTCATCAGGAATACGCCATCCTTAGAAACATCCGACAATTTTTTCGTTGTCAGCAGTGCCATGTTTGCATCACACACCCCATTATAATACCCTGCATAAGTAGTAATGATAATACTCAGAATCGTAATTACAAACGCATAGCTGGCAAGCTTCTTATCTGCGTACATACTTGAAAAAATAATCGGAATCACAACAATTATCACCGTATGATAAGTGAGTGCACTTCCCGAAATCGTGACCATAACAGCAATGACCGTAATGTTCAGATACTTTGTAACCGGCTTTTCCAATCCAATCGATGTAAGCAATGCCAGATAAATCAAAAGCGCCACGATCATCTCTACATAGCTGGTAACAAAAATCTGTGCATCCACAATAAATACACCGATAAGATTCAAAAAAAGCGTAAACGAGTACAACAGAAAAATAATGATAATGCAACGAATGGAAAATATATTCTGCATTTTATCTTTCTGCTCATAATATGTATTTTTCTTAAATATTTCTGACCAGGCAATTTTATCTTTGCTCATTTTTCCCTCAAAATAATCAAAATCTGATGTATATAACTATGCCGATTATAACATGTTTACAGAGTTCGTGCAAAACATATTCCACATGTGTCCGATAAAATGCTAAAAACTTGCGGCCTACTGCTTTTTCATGTATACTACACCCATGTTGCGAATGAATCAAAGCATACAAATTACAAGAAATGAGGATAAATCATGGACATTTTATTAGGACAGTACAAGGGACTGAAAGCTACCATTCCGGTCATTACCTACACAGAGGATGACGTAAATGCGCAGATTGGTACCCTTTTAGCAGGCAACCCGACACGTGTGAACAAAGAAGGCCCGGTTGCCATGGGCGATACCGCAGTCATCGATTACGAAGGATTCAAAGACGGTGTTCCGTTTGATGGTGGAAAAGCTGAAAAATACCCTCTGGGTATCGGTTCCGGTGCTTTCATTCCTGGATTTGAGGAGCAGATTGTTGGTATGGAGATTGGCGAAGACCGCGACATCAACCTTTCCTTCCCGGAGCAGTATCATGCACCGGATCTGGCAGGAAAAGAAGTTGTATTCAAAGTAAAATTGCACGAGATCTACTCCGAGAAAGCATCCGAACTCAATGATGAATTCGTTGTATCCCTTGCTATTCCGGAAGTAAAGACCGTGGATGATTTAAAGAAGCACATCAGCGAATATTTAGATTATGAAGTACAGGCCAAGAAAGACGAATCTTCCAGAGAGCAGCTTTACGATCAGATTCTTTCTTCTTCCTCCTGTCTGCTTCCTCCAGAAGCAGTAGAAGCTGCCATTGATGCACAGCTTCAGCAGATGGAAGCCCAGCTTGCACAGCAGGGAATCCCGCTCGCACAGTACCTGCAGATGATGGGCAAGACAACCGAGGCTTTCCGTGAGGAAGTAAAGCCTTATGCTTCCAAACAGGCAAAGCTTGAAGTGATTCTCGATGAGATCATCAAAGCCGAGCATATCACCGTTTCTGAGGAAGAAATGAACGAGCAGTATGAACTCATTTCACAGAAGTATCAGCAGCCAATCGATGTGGTAAAGCAGGTTCTTCCAGCCGTTCAGCTGAAGTCCGATCTGCTTCGTATGAAAGCATCCCAGCTGATCTTAGATACCGCAGAGATCATTGAAGAAAACAAATAATCGTTTTTCATACTCAAAAAGGCCGTTCCCACTGTGGAACGACCTTTTTCTTATTATGTAAATTGTAATTTTTATGATTCTGTCTCTTTGCAATTGTCTTCACTTGCAGTATCTTCTACAGTTTCTGACTTCTCTTCCTCAGAGTTATCCGCCTCAGCTTCTATAGTCTCCACCTCAGCTTCTGGCTCCGTCTCCGCTTCATTACCAGTTGCGTCCTTTGCAGGCTCAGTACTACTGCCTTCTGCATTGACCTCTGTCTGCACTTCCGGTTGTGGGCTTTCTGCCTGTTCCTTCTCTTCCACAATCGCATCATCCTCTGCCTGCTTTGGTTTCTTTATTTTCTGCCGGAGTTTCTTAAACCAGCTCTGCGCTTTTTCCTTCTGCTCCAGCAGGAGTTCTTCTTTTTGCTGTAGCTTCTGCGTGCGATTCTCCTGTTTTTCTTGTGCTTTTTGTTCTCTGCTCTCCTGCTTTTGTTGCTGCTTCTGCGCTTTTACCTCTTGCTTTTTTAAAAGACGCTGCTGCTTAACATCCTGCTTTGCCAGCATTTTCTGATTTTTCTTTACCTGTTTCCTGGCTGATTTTTCCACCGTTTTTATCATGCTCTTTGCATCGCTGATCCGGCGCCTTGCCGCACGGTAAGGATCATACAGAAAATATGCAGCTGTCGTGATAGCCAGCACCACAAACGCTCCCGCCAGACTATATGGAAGCGCAAATTTATAGTAATCAAGATGCAATTCATATCCGATAAAAAGCACCAGCATTCCAGGAAAAATAATGCTTCCAAGGAACGTACAAAGCACTCTCCAGAATGCAAAACATTCTTTTTCATGAACTAAAAGTGCCGCCTGTGTACCCGTAAACATCAACAGCACCAGACAGATCTGTGATGTAATTCCGTGAAGATAGCCTGCAAACACACACAATGCAAGGGAAAGAAAAAACATTGCAAGCGCATATCCTCTACGATATGCCTGCCTATATTCCCGCATGCCTTCCCGCTTATCTGCACTCAGATCATGCATCTCGTAAACCCGGTCTTCTACACGCTCCCGGATGTCCGCACGGTACTTACGGCCTTCTTTGGCATGCTCCATGTTGACATCCATGTCATCATCCATTTCCTGAAGCAGCTGCTGCTCGCGGAAAATCTGGTCAAGCAACTGGTCTTCCTGTGCGCGCTTTTTGTTCACTTCCTCACGAATCCACAGAACTTTCTGTAACTGCAGACTTTCTTTTGTCAGTCTTTCATCGGTTTGATTTGTATTTTTATCCAACTGTTCACTCATTTTTTACCTTTTCGAATACATTTTATTCGTAGTTTGTTATCTAAAGTTATCTTTATTCTAACATTTCTTTTTTCAAATGAACAGAGATTTTATGCGTCTGATCTGGCATATGCATTTTTCATCTGACTGCTCAGTTCAAAGAGCACTTTATCCAGTGTATCCGCAGCTTCTTTTTTGACCATATCTGCCACCGCATTGTTGGCTTCCTGCTTTAATTCCATGCGCTTTTTCGCATCAGATTCCTGCGCAAGCAATGCATCATAGCGATGGATGATCTCATGCCCTTTGGACAATACTTTCTCCTGATAGCGCTCAATATGGAACACCGATTTTTTATAGGACGCATCTGCCATGGCGGCGATCATGCGGCTCATCCAGTAGAAATTGTCTGTGGAAACCTCCTGCGTAGTGTTGGAGAGATATTCTGGTGTCGTATCCACTTCCGCATAAAACGGAATCAGCACGTTAAATGCATTTGAGGCAAATGCCACCCACTCCAGAATATTTGCGTCCTCTGCCATCTCCGGGCGCATCTGGATCAATGCCATAAAATCATTGCGGTTGACGCCGATGGAACGGTAGGCACCGCGCATGGAAGTATCTCCATATGCCCCATATGGATCGTATGGCGTTCCCTGAAAATGCGAGGAAAGCACATACTTTACATCTTCGACTGTAATCTTTTTCTCCGGTACAAGACACCATGGAATATCATCGGATACCGGTGTAAAATCTGCATCCGCGCCATCCCAGTTGTAGGTATGCGGATTCAAATAACGCTCCATAAACCATGCCCTCGGTGTATTGTATACATGATCCGCATCGTCGTGACTGCCAAATGCATCCCGCGGATTGATCATACCATCCGCCTTATCCAAAGAAAGATCCAGATGGTTCTTCTCAATAAACTCCCGCAGATCCTTGGAACACAAATGATTTTCCTGAAAAGTGAGCGCATCATTTATGTCAAATGTATCCAGCCCGAGCTGATTTGGCATTACTACATATACATTATCTGGCACTTTTTTTGCAATCCAGTGATGACCGCCGATGGTTTCCAGCCACCAGATCTCATTCTGATCCTGAAATGCAATTCCGTTCATCTCATAGGTGCCATACTGCTCCAACAACGATCCCAGACGCATTACACCCTCTCTTGCACTGTGGATAAACGGAAGAACAAGGTATACCAGATCTTCTTCTCCGATTCCTCCCGCTTTTTCATCTTTTCCGCCTTCCGCCGGTTCGTACTCGACGAGAGGATCTGCACCAAGCACACGCGGATTGGATGTGATGGTCTCTGTTGCAGTCATTGCCACATGTGCCTCATTGACACCGCTTGCCGCCCAGACGCCTTCCCCTTTCAACGCATTTGGCATGGCGGAAAAGCGCATCGGTTTTTCTGTCATCGGAATCTTTACATGCGAAATTTCGGATTGGTATACCTCCGGCATCTCCTCCGGATGAATGATGACAAATTTTTTCGGGGTAAAATGTCCTGCCCCCGAATCGTCATTTCTTGCAATCATTGTTGATCCGTCGTAAGATGCTTTTTTTCCTACTAATATCGTTGTACAAGGCATGTTTTGGTCTCCTTTTTATGCATATTTCACCTGCCGTGATATTTTTATACTATGCCAGCTGCAGTTCCACCGTGATATCTTCTTTATCTTTCACCTCAAATACCGGAACCCACGCAACTTCTGCATCCGGAACATAATGGAGATTTCCGATTGCCAGACGTTCCGTTTTCTTTGGTGTCAGCTTCCCTATGAAGAAAATCCCGATTGGCCCATCGTCCTGTGAACCATCCGGGTTCTTTTTATAGATTCTTTCAGCCGGAGAACTGTCCTTTAAAGAAACCGCCGGATCATCGGGTGTCAGTTTGTAAAGCATAGTCTGAACAAACCGCGGATAACAGCTCTCATCGTCCGGCATCTGTTTCATCGGCATTTCTTCCTCTTCCATTTCCAAAGCATCCAGCCGGTAGGTCTGCCCTGTAACCGGATGTAAAAACTCGATCTGATCACCAGTGTGCAGAATAAAGCATTCTTCTCCATAGATTCGTTTTTCTTCTGCCTGCAATGTCAGCACAAGATTTTGTATCTCACTGGCATTTACCGGCTGCTTCCACCGGAAATAAAAGCGCCCGATCCACCAGATGTACGCAGGATCTAACCTATAATGCTGCTGGCAGGCTTCTGCCTCCTGACCCTGTTTTTCTTCCAGCTTTTCCAGAATTTCTGACGGATACCAGCCCATACCCCTGGTCCAGTCGCTTTCCAATTCTTTTCCATTACAGGTAAGCAGCACCGTTGGGCATTCACCAAGCGGAGATTCCGCCTCAATCTGCTCGCGCTGCCGGTCCGTAATCTGCTCTTCGTCCACATCTTTCCATTTCTCATAAAACGCAAGGTACTGTTCCGGCGTAACCTGCTTTGCCAGTTCCAGCACCAGCCCATGTGGAAAGACAAAAACAGACAGTGCTTTCCACTGTTCACACTGGGAATTTTTATTTTCCCACACAATATCCTTTTGTAAGGGAATCTCTACCCCCGGTTCCTTTGTGGACAGTTCTTCTTCATTTTCATAATAAATACGATAAGCTTCACTCATGGCAACTCCCTATTTGATGTAAAATACGCGGTTTTCTTTTCTAGGAATCACATCCGGATAATCCCCGTCCACATAGCCGAGTGCACAGTGTCCGATTCCTTCGTATTCGTCCTCAATTCCAAGGGATGCCAGCAGTTCTTTGCCCCAGTCGCTTTCAAATTCCTCTTTTGCACGGTGAATCCAGCAGCTTCCGATTCCCAGATCATGGGCTGCAAGCATCAGGTTTCCCATCACAAGGCTGCCATCGTAGACATGTGTAGGCCAGTCTTTTTTACCTAAGACGATGAGCATTGCCGGTGCGCCGTAAAACGGATCACCCTCACTTCCCATGATTTCGGCGTTTTTCTTTGCGATTTCATCGCGCTTCTCTTTGTTCGTCACCTGAATGATAATGACATTCTGCGCGCCTCTGCCATTTGCCGCATAGGTTCCCGCCTCAATGATCTGGTCTAAAATTTCCTGTGGAATGGCATCCGGTTTGAATTTTCGGATACTTCTTCTGGTTTTCATTTCTTCTAATACATTGCTCATTTTGATTTTCTCCTGTCAGCCTTCTTTTGTAAATTGCTCAATCACACACGTATGTGTTTTTGTCCCTTTGTCATAGTTAATTTCTGCCTCCAGCATATCACAAACGCCATGCTTTTTCACGAATATTATTCCATAGCATACTGGATAAATTCCGGGAAAATTGCACAGTATCCTTCTTCCTTTATATGCATGCCCTCAATCGTATATTCCGCCCTGAGATTTCCATTTTCATCCTTCAGAGGATCGTTGATGTCGATATACTTTGCATGATATTTTTCGGCTAATTTTTTGACAGCAGCGTTTGCTTCAGCAATCTTTTGATTGGTGCGCACAAGAAGGCATGGCTTCATCTCCTCTGTTGCAGCATCGTAATTAATCGGATAATATGCCATAAGATACAGCTTTACATCAGGCAGAACGTCTTTCACCTGACATAAAATCTGGTCGTAGTGATCGATCATCTGCGCAATCGGGATATCCGGGTTGCTCAGATCGTTGGTTCCGATATTGATAAATAATTTCGATGGTTTTAAATCCAAGATACAGGTATTGATATTTTCAAGCAGTTCATCCGTGATAAATCCGCCGACTCCGCGATTATAGATGGTCATATGGATCTGCTTTTCCCTGACCAGTTCTTCCACCGGAAACATCTCCATGAGGGAAGATCCTGCGCACACAATCTGCCCCGGCACAACCTCCTTGTTCATTTCTTCAAAGCGTCTGATTTTTTCTTCTTTTGTCATCATTCTACCTCCTAATATGATATTGAACCTTTTATTTAATTCCACATTTCAAGAAATGCTTTCACTTCCTCCGGCATTCGACCTTTGCGCCACGCAAGAAGAATCTCCGTTGCAAGATCGGCATGCAGAATATCACAGGACTGCATCTGATCCGACAACTTGTGCATAGAAGCCGGAAGAATGGCAATTCCAAGTCCCTTTTCTGCCAATGTCATAGCCGTTCTGGCATCCTCACACTCACAGTAAATATCACACAAAAGCCCCTTCTTTTCGAACGCGGACAACAGATAACTCCGGTATCGATGGGAAAGAATCAATTTTTGTTCAGACAATTCTTCGAGTGTGATTCCAGCTTTGTTTTTTTCCAGAACCGGGTTCCCGGCAGCCGCCATCGCAAGCAGCTTTTCCTGCATCAAAGTCCTGCTCTCACAGCCTTTGAGCACAATCGGTGTCCGCAGTGTCGTGATATCGACCACACCGTTTTCCAACTGCTCCCGCAGCGTAAAGGTCGATCCCTCGTGGATATCAAAGCGGATATCCGGATGCGACGTGGAAAAACGGATCAGGTAATCGGACATCATGGAAACCGTGGACGGTGTAAATCCGATGTGAATCGTTGCCGCCTGGCTTGCTTTTATAACTTCCCGCTTGGTAATATCTGCCATGGTAAGAAGACTGCCCGCCCGGTCATACAGTGTTTTTCCAGCTTCCGTCAATGTAATCTTTTTGGTACCACGCAAAAAAAGCTGCACCTGAAGTTCTTCTTCGAGCATTTTGATCTGATAACTCAGCGGTGGCTGTGTCATGTGAAGAACACGCGCCGCACCGCTGATCGTACCGGCATCCACGATTGCCCGAAAGTATTCCAGTTGTTTTACATCCATAGCTTCTCTCCATACATTTTTTATTTAGTTAATTCATAAAAGTAATATTTTTCATATATGTTAATCTATGGTATACTAAATGTCAACAGAAATTCAAAATGGAAAAGAAAGAAATGAAATGATTATGAAAAGAATTGATTTTGAACACGGGTCCATCCCAAGTAACATCTTAAACGCAGCCATTCCCATGCTGGTTGCGCAGCTTTTAAGTCTGCTTTACAACGTCGTAGACCGCATTTATATTGCAAGAATCCCACATGTCGGCACAACGGCACTCGGAGCAGTCGGTTTATGTTTTCCGATTATTGTGATCATCACCGCTTTCAGCAACCTCTTCGGAAGTGGCGGTGCTCCGCTTTTTTCCATCAGCCGGGGCATGAATGATTCCAAAAAAGCTGCTGAAATCATGAATACATCCTATACGCTGGTCTGTGCCGGTGCGATTGTTTTAATGGCCATCGGACTTCTGTTTGCACGCCCGATCCTTGTTCTGTTCGGGGCATCAAAGTCCGCACTTGTTTATGCCTATCCATACCTGATGATCTATCTGCTCGGTACTTTGCCATCCATGATTTCCATCGGCATGAATTCCTTCATCAATGCGCAGGGATATGCCACGATCGGCATGACCTCTGTTGCGATTGGTGCCGTGGCAAACTGCATACTTGATCCGCTCTTTATCTTTGTATTGCAATTGGGTATCCGTGGAGCCGCCATCGCGACTGTAATCTCACAGACGCTCTCTGCAATATTTGTGCTTTATTTTCTAAAAAAACGCGCGGAATTTAAAGTACGGCTTCTGACTCGGACCGAACTTGCCACCTGTGGAGAAAATGCAAAAAACATCGTAAGCCTCGGAACCGCAGGATTTATTATGCAGCTTACCAACAGTTTAGTCAGCATCTGCTGCAACAACGTACTCTCCGTGACCGGAGGCGATATCTATATCTCCGTGATGACAATCATTTCCAGCGTCCGGCAGCTTGTCGAGACACCAATTTATGCCATGAATGAGGGAAGTTCCCCGATTTTAAGCTACAATTACGGGGCACGCCGCCCGAAGCGTGTAAAACAGGCAATCCTTACCATGGCCTTAATGATTTTCGTCTACACGGGTGCCATGTGGTCTGTCATTATCCTCGCACCACATTTTCTGATCCAGATTTTCAGTTCCGACAGCGAGCTGATCCAGGCGGCGGTTCCTGCCTTAAAACTTTATTTCGCCGCATTTATTTTCATGGATCTGCAATACATCGGACAGACCACATTTAAATCATTAAATAAAAAGAAGCAGGCAATTTTTTTCTCCCTGCTTCGTAAAGTATTTATTGTTGTGCCACTGACCTACCTGCTCCCATATGCGCTTGGCATGGGAACAAGAGGCGTGTTTATGGCAGAACCGGTCTCCAATGTGATCGGCGGAAGCCTGTGCTGTATTACCATGCTCTGCACCATCCTTCCGGAATTAAAACGCATGGGAAAAAGCACCCAGACGGATTAATCCTCCTGTCCTGCGCGAAGTGCTGCTTCCTTCGCTTTTACGTCGGAAAGAAAGTGCTCTTTCGCAAAGCCCATATCCTGCACGAGTTCCATCGTTCCAAGGTATGTGCCTTGTGCATCCCGCACTGCCATGTAAGTAACCAGCATGGTCTTTCCGTTTTTCTCCATCCAAATTGGCACTTTATCGAGCGCTCCATTCCGGAACTCTCCGATGATGCGCCGCACCTGCTGCTCGACTTTCGGTGGGTGACAGGAAAATACCTCGCGGTCGATTGCCATGCCCGGACGCTTGAAATCTTTCGGTCCTTCATTAAAAAAGCGGTTGATATTATCCGCATCGACAAATGTGATCTCCATCGGGATCGTGTTAAGCATTGCGGTAAGCTGCGCAAGCGTCAGATGTCCTCCTGCCATGATGACTTCCTCTGTTCTATTTTTCATAACATTCCCGGAAACGTTTCCTGCGGATTTCTCTTTCAGATATGTTTCTGCCGCTTCCCATGTTGCATTTTCCACACCAAAGCAGACTGGGTAGTCCTTTGAATCGCGGTATATTCCAAACCACTCTTCCTCCGTAAAATTCAGTGCGCAGTTCGGGAAGAAAATATTGGCTTCCTTGTAGATCATATCCTCCACGCGCTGCAATGCAGCAATAAAACACTCCATCCATTTTGTTTCTTTATCCGTAAGTTTCTCACTATGCAGCCCAACATTTTTCTTTGCGAACGGCCAGCGTTTTGCCAGATCTGCCAGTTCATCCCTGATTTCATCATCCGTCGTCCACATCACATCTGACGGACCACTGATCCCATATTTCACTTTCAGATGCGGATAAAGAAGATCTCCTTTTTTCGCATAGTGGATCGCCACCTCGCGCAATTTTCCAAAAAGTTCCTGTGAAATCATTTCTGTTTTTTCCACTTCTTTCCTGCATTCCCGGATCACGTTTTCTAATACTTCATTTTCCAACGTAAATGTCTGCAGCGGATGTCCGGCGATTCCAATCAAAGCTGCAGTCGCTGCCAGCTTTTTCTCTTTTACCGATGCTGCGACCGCTTTTTCGGCGCTGGCAATTTTTTCTTCGCTGGTATTGCCACGGAACAACGCCGCATGAACATCGCACAATTTCTGCACCATTGCAAGTGGTGTACCACCCTGCAAAAGTTTCTGCTCTGCCTGCATGATTTCCGCCGGATCGACCGCTTCAAATTCTTTTATAAAGTCTGCTCTTACTTTTTCAAGTTCTTCCCCGGCACTCAGCCGCTCCAGATATGTTTTGATCTGTTCTACCCGTGTGTTATGTTCCATGATTTCATCCTTTCCAAATGCACTTTTGTTTTTTGTAACCTTCTATTGTATCCTTGCGTTCTGCCGCAATTCCTTACAAACAGTTTTTTCATTCTTCAGTTACAATATACAAAAAAACAGGAAAAGAATATGTTGTCATAGCCACGTTTTATCCTTTTATTTTATGAACTGAACTGTTTTTGCAAAATCAATTGCATCCTGCTTCGTATAATTTTTTGCATTCAATGCAATCGCATACCCATATGTATCGCCCTGCCTTGCCATCATAATGCACCAATAGCGGCTTACCGGTTCCGCATTTTCTGTACTTTCCAGTTCACTCCATTCCGCCGCCGTGTACAGATCATGTTCCGTCTGTATCAGATAAGCCGAAGATGCTAATCCAGGCAGATTTCCCAGTTTATTCACCTCTGTGTGATTCCACTGAATGGTGACATCCGAAATCTTATCCCCCTGCCACAAAACACCAAGACTTGCATCATTGTTTTGCGTGGAAAAGCGCATAACATATCCGGCTGCCTTCCATTCGTCCGGTGCATAGCCTCCACCATATGCATCCGGTTTCAACAGGCATCCACCGTAATCACCAAGCGCCTCATTGTAACTTTCTAATGTCAGACCTTTCGGTACCTCAAGGGTGATATCCATCACGGTCTGTCTCTGCGTTACTGTTTCTGTGTCCATTTCTGTGCCTGTTTCTGTATCCGCATGACTGGTTTTTACCGAAGTCGTCATGCCACATCCACAGACCGCGATTGCCAAAACAAGTACCAGTACCGTGACACACTTACTCTTCTTCGATTTGCTGCATATACAACGAATTCGTTTTTCCAATTGTGATCTACTCCCCTGCATATTTGTTGCTACTGAGAAAAAGCCCGGTTTATGCTGTAATGCCGCGATAAACAACAGACTTTTCCCGTATGCAATTTTTTCATTTTCCGATAATTGTGCTGCCACAACCTCATCACATGCGAGTTCACAATCTTCCCGTGACAACCTGGCTGCCAGCCAGACCAGTGGATGAAACCAGTAGAGTGCGACAAGCAAATTCCGCAAATACGACCACCAGATATCCCCATGATGCTGATGCATTGACTCGTGCAAAACAGCATAATCAATGACCTCATCTTCCGAGAGTATCTGCTCCGGAAGATAAATGTCCAGCTTTATTCCACGCGAACGAAACAAAAACGGACTTCCCTTCCACGGTATTGCATAACAGGTCCGTCTGCTGCCTTTTTCCATTGTGCTTTGTACAGATACACACCTTCTTTCTTCCAGCAGATATTTTCGGAATTTTCTTTCCTGCACAAACTGTCTGACCACGATAAGCAAGAAACCCAAAAGCCAGATTTCATATAACCCATAGGTTTTCACATAATCCTTCCATGTCCGTACCTCTGCCTCCTTTAATTGTGCAGGATCTGTCTGATTTCTTTCATCAATCGCATCCCCTTGTTGTGAAAGTTTATTCTGCGCTGTTTTCCCCGTGAATAAAGATATCTTTTTTACTGCGTTATATTCTTTTTCTGATTTGTTATCCACAACTTTCTGATTTTTCTGCGCAAGATTCACAAGATTCATTACACTGAATTTGCTTTCCTGTTGAAAAAGTTCTCTTCCTGCTACTGTCTTATAAGCCATCTGCGGAAATGGCAAAAGCAGGCTGATCGCCACAAACAGCCACAGTGCATAAACACCAATACTTCCCACAAATCTGCGCAGCCCTCTCCTTACAAATAAAAGAAGCAAGATCAACAAAGAAGACACCAGAACCGCTGCTAATACATACTTTCCCATATATTTATCCTTTCTCTTCTGTATCTTCCAAAAGCTGCCGTAATTGTTTTAGATCCTGTTCGCTGAGCTGCTCCTGCTTTACCATTGTCGTGAGCATCTCCCCAAAACTTCCCCGATATACTCTATCCAAAAAACTTTTTGTTTCCTGCTGTACAAAATCCGCCTGTTTTCCGACCGGATAATAATGCTTTGTGCGTCCGATTGTTTCGTATGCGACGACCCCTTTTGCCTCCATGCGCTTTAACATAACAATCAATGTATGCTTGTCCCAGTCTGTCACTCCCACAAAATCCTCAACCATCTCCATAATCGTACAATTTTTCTTTTCCCAGAGCAGGTTCATAATTCTCCATTCCCCCTGCGAAAGCATTGTTTTTTCTTCCATAGCGTCTCTTATTTCCTTTCCTATTTTCTTTTGGTAATCTTTTGTTTACCTCATCGTAGCATTTTGGTAAACATGTGTCAACCTTTATTTTTTTGCAAAGTGCACTTGACATTTTATGCAAAGTATACTATTCTATTTTTGCAAAGCAAGCTATGCAAAAAGGGGATCAGCAATGAAAAACCGTATCAAAGAATTGCGCAAGGCAAACAAACTATCACAAAGTGAACTGGCAGATATCGTGGGAACCACCCGCCAGACGATTACCTCCATTGAAGTCGGTAAATACACTGCTTCTTTAGGACTTGCCTACAAAATTGCGCATCACTTTAACTTAACGATTGAAGAAGTTTTTGACTTCAGCGAAATTGAAAATGAGGAGTAATTTACTATGGAAAAGAAGATGGAAAAAATGAAAAAGGAAATCAAAACACAGAACGGATTCTATACGATTATCGCAGCACTTTTTCTGATTGCGCAGTGTACCAATGCCTTCGGTTTACTGACCTCTGCCTACACCAATCCGAATGCTGCAGAGTTTGTACGTGGATTTGTACTTGGTCTGGTTATTGTCGTAGAAATTTTTGTAATACTGCAGTTGGTCAAAAACAGCAAAGCGCTCAAGGATGAGGCACAGTTAAAACGACTGTACAATGAACGCCACGATGAGCGTGCACAGCAAATCGAAGCTCTTGCCGGTCAGAAAAGTGTACAGATTTCACTTATCCTTGCGGTTGCAGCAGGATTTGTTGTCTGCTATTTCAGTCTGGAAGCATTTCTTGGTATGCTGGGTGTTGTGATACTGACAGGTGTTGTAAGAAAATGCTGCAAAATTTATTATACCCGAACTTATACCGGGGAATAATCTAATTACATATCCCACATAAAAAGGTGCTGACAAAGCGCCTTTTTTTACTGATCTTTTATCCTTCCCTCAAACAAAATACACAAAATTTTATTTAATTTGACAATCTTTTCCTCATGGTATATATTTAGTTAGGTTTCTAACAATTAGATTCCTAACTAAGGAGGTTCCTATGCAGGAAACATTTCACTATCTTTTGATGTCCGATCATCTGATGGTACAAAAAGCACTGGTATCAAGTGTCAAAGACACCGGATTGACACCAGGACAACCAAAAATACTCGATTATCTGCTCCATCATGACGGAGCAATTCAAAAAGAAATTGCCATATTCTGTCACATTGAGCCGGCATCTTTGACTGCCATCTTAAATGGCATGGAAAACAAAGGCTATATTGAGCGAAGGACCGCCGGCAGCAATCGACGATCGCTTCATGTGTATCTCACAGAGACCGGAAAAAAATATGCAGACCGTCTTAACCTTGAATTTGCCCGGATTGAATCCGAAGCATTAAAAGGTTTCACCGAAGCTGAAACACAACAGTTACAGGAGCTGCTTGGTCGTGTATATGAAAATATGGTAAACATTCAGAAGAAAGAAGGCACAAACAAATGAAACATTTAAAAGTAAGAATCCCTATGTATTTTATCGGACTGTTCGTGATGACCATCGGTATCGCCCTTTCCGTAAAATCCAACCTCGGTGTATCTCCCGTCAGTTCTATTCCTTATACCATGACCTGCGTCTGGGGCATCGAAATGGGAAAAGCCACGATTCTTTTCCATATTATACTGGTGTTGATTCAGATTTTGCTGCTGCGGAAAAAATTCAAACCGGTTCAGTTGTTACAGGTTGTGATCGGTGTGGTATTCGGTTACTTTACAACTTTTTGCAACTATATGGTATCCTTTCTTCCGACACCGGAAAATCTTGGAATCCGCATCATCATGGTGCTCGCCAGCACTGTATTTGTGGCATTTGGCATCTTTTTGTATTTGCCGGCAGATCTGATTCCACTTGCCGGAGAGGGCTGTATGCAGGCGGTTTCCTCTGTAACACATATTGAATTTTCCAAAGTCAAAATTGGTTTTGACTGTACAATGGTTCTTGTATCAGCCATTACCTGTCTTACCGTATTACACAACCTCGGAAGTGTCGGCGCCGGTACCATCATCGCAGCCATCTTAGTCGGTACGCTGGTCGGAATCATCAACCGCGCATTCGGCAAACAGCGCGATAAGCTGCTTGGAAAAACCGTGGAAACTGCTGCCTCTTCCGCAGAATCCACTTCCACATCCAATTATGTAATTACTATCTCCCGTGAATTTGGTAGTGGCGGTCGCGAAATTGGTAAGATTCTCGCAGAACAGTTCGGTTTTCATTATTATGATTCGGAACTGATCCGACTTGCCGCAGAAAAAAGCGGTTACACACCGGAGTACGTAGAACAAAATGAACAGGCCTTGAAAAACCCTGTTCTTCACGATTTCTTTGCATGGTATGCCGGTCCTTTAGAACAAAAAGATCTGCCGAAAGTCGATCAGCTTTTCCAGAAAGAATCTGCGCTTATCCACGAACTTTCACAGAAGAACCCCTGTATCATTGTCGGTCGACTGGCAAATTACATACTAAAAGATCTTCCTACCGCCTACCATGTATTCATCAGTGCAGATGCTACTGCCGAAACAGCCAGGGTCTCAGCGCGTGACAACATTTCTCCAGAAGCAGCTACCGCAAAAATAAAAAAAGCGAACCACGAACGTGCGGTTCACTGCAAACATTTTACAAAAACAGACTGGGGCAATGTAAAGAATTATGATCTGTGTATCAAATCCGATGACTTTGGTGTAGCGGAAACTGCACAAATTATCGGAGACCTGTTTCAGAAGAAAATGGGCCTTTCATAGTACTCAAAAACCGGAAGGCAATGCCTCGCCTCCCGGTTTCTACTTCAGCTATTCTTTTTTCATTTTTTCAATTTTTGCATTGTAAATTTGATTATAGAATTGAATATTCTGAAAACTCTCATAACCATAATAATCATATTTACCATGTTCATCTTTGATAATTAAATCATCTGATGTTAATATTTTCAAATATTGTTCATCCTTCTTGTAATACAATTCCTTCTGAATTACAGCTCTAGAAAAAATATCACGTAAAAACTGATTGTCTCCTTTATCAAAAGAAATCTTACTCGCCATCAGCATTTCTTCATGTGTAGTAACTGACAAATCAAATGCATACCCACATTGCATACAAATTAACCTTGCAAATTCTCTTTGCGTTCGTCCATTTCCTTCTCTAAATGGATGTAATGCATTTAAATCCCCATAGTTCTGTGCAAATGCCCATATATAATCTTCTTTATTATCTTTATGTGCATTACACTCAAAATAATATTTTTTAAAAACTGTATCAGCATAACTTTGAATACAAGGCGTCGTACAGAATAAATTGCCCTTACCAATCTCTACGGTTCGAATTTGTCCAGCCCAATCATATAAATCTTGAAAAATATATTTATGAATATCTTTTAAATGTTTAAAATCAAAATTTCCCTTTATTGGACAATCTTGTAGTTCTTTTAAACGAATATATGTCAATTCTTTTTCCGCTTCAAATAGATCTTTCTGATTACGAATATTAAGCTTATTTATCAATACCTCTGAATTTGGATAACAATATGTTTTATCTGGCATATTTTTTAATTACCTCTTGCCGCACTTCTTCCGTTGTCAATTCTCCATTAGAAACCTGTATCATTTTTTTCAGAAAATCACGGCTGAAGTACATTCCTTCTATCGCCATTGTTGCTGTAACATTTTGAATTTTAAGAAGATTTTCCTTTTCTTTATAGGTCATAAAATCATCCCTCCATTTTTTAATATTATACCACATATACTCCTTGGTTGTATATGATTTACTTTATAGCACATAGCTTGACAGAAGTTTGCCCCTAACTAATAACAACTCTACTTCAACTGTAACTTCACGAATGCCTGCTTCTGTGAAGTATCCTCCGGACTTTCGATTGGCTGATCCGTCTGTTCGCCCATCTCTTCATAGGTCATAACAGCTCCGCCAATCCCAATCTCCTGCTCCTGTGTGGTACCATCTGTAAAAGTTACCGTACAAATGATTATCGTATTTCCAAAAATTTTATCATACATGTCAGCTGTTTTCTGCGGATCTGAACTTGCATTCAAAGCCGCAATATCTTTCTCCGACAAAACCGGATTTCCGCAGATATTGATGACTGTGTTATCACTTGTCTGCTTATCATATGCAACAGTATAGGAAGAAAGCGTCCTCTGGTTTATCTCTGCTTCGGCTTCGCTGTCTGCCGCTTTTTCTTCACCGATACTGTAAAGCGTAAGTACTTTTCTCTCCTCTGTTTCTTCGATCGTGGCAAACGATGAAGGGGCATCTTTGTATTCTTTTGCGTCAACAATCATATCATCTTCTTTTCCAGTATCGACCACTTCAAAAAAACCATTTTCGATGCTATACGTTACATTCTTAATATTGTCTCCTTTTACGGAAAGAGGCATCTCCATGATAAATCCGACACGCCCCTCATTGTCACCATACATAAAACCAAATGTATCACTTACGGATTCTTTGATATAAGCCGGGTTATCCTTTGTAATCTCTGCCGCCTGTGCACAGATTACAAAAGGATTATCCTCTACTGTCACATCCTTCTGGTTTGTCTGTGATGTATGAGTCATAAAATGACCAACCGTCGCATTTCCCATAATAAGAAGTGCTGCACATGCTACCACAGAGACTCCAATCTTTACAATTCTGTTCATATAATATTTCCTCCTTGCCTTTTTGACTACTATCTCTACGTCTGAAATTTCCGGTGCAAGGGCCTGATTTAAAATTTGATCCAGTCTTTTATCCGTCATATCCAATTGCCTCCAATTGTTCTTTTAACAATGCTTTTGCTTTGCGTATCCGCGTCTTTACTGTGCTTAGGGGAAGTTGCAGGCATTCTGCAATCTCCTGCATCTTCATTCCGGCAGAATAACTCAGATATATTGGCACTCTGTACTTTTCCGGCAGCTTCGCCACTATACTCTGAATTTCCTCGATTTCTGCCTGATTTAGCATCTGCTGCTCAGGCGATTTTTCATCCTCATCCGCCTGCAGCTGCCCGCCCTGTTCCACATGTTCTTCCAGACTGCTCATTGGAAGAATCCGGTTACGAACTGCATATTTTTTCTTTTTGTTCTTCCACAACAGGATTGCCGTATACAACGCATAACTTTTTATATTTCGTTCTATACTTAATTTATTCCGCTTTTCCAGCAACGTCAGCATTGTATCCTGATACAGTTCGTTTCCGCTCTCTGTATCGCCGGCATTCATCCTGCAGAACCGCAGAATGTCTTTTCCATCCTTTATGACAAACTGCTCAAATTCTTGCTTATTCATCCATTGTCCTTTTCTTGAATGTCTGGTTTTCACAGAAAACCTGACTCATTCCTTAAATCGATTTAAGGGATTTTGCCCTTACATAAATATATTGTCTTAACCCGGCAAGAAAGTTTTATGTTTTATAAAACAATTTGTAAAATAAATGACATGATCACAATCACTGCACATACTGCACCAGAAATTAGCATCTTCTTTCTAACATCCTTTTTCTCACTCATATGTTTCAACCATCCTGTCGTATAAAGGACATTTGCTATTAGTGTGCCAAGTGTCCAGCCGTATAAATCCTGCTTCACCATTTCCCAGATTGGAGACACAGCCACACCACAAGTCTCCATAATCATTGCAATCACCATTGCAATCACACCTGTAATTCCTATAATCCGTACACGTTTTAAAATCCTTGCATTGTTTGCATCTGCATAATCGGTTACCTTCATTACTGTTTCTTTTAATTCTTCATTCATTTTCTCGCTTTTCCTTTCTCCATCAATGATTTCCCGGATATCTACTTCATAAAAATCTGCCAGTTCCAAAAGCACACTGATATCCGGCATGTTGCTTCCCGTCTCCCAACGCGACACCGTCCGGCTTGAAACGTTAAAACGTTCTGCAAGCTGCTCCTGTGTGAGCTGTTTTTCGCTGCGCAATATTTTAAAAAAATATCCCGTCTTTTTCTGATCCATAAATAATTTTCTCCTTTCATCGACAACCATACACTTGCAATCCAATGTAAGCCACGACATAAAGCGAGAACTGCCGTATTTTCCACACTGGACATATGACGTCTGGCATATTTTCCTATGAATTTCCTATACAGTGAAAAAGAGCTGACACACAATTTATTTTGTGCACAGCTCTGCATTCACATTATTTATATTCCCTTATCCGAACGTCAGCCTATATCCGATTTAAGCATTCACTGCTTCTGCTTTTAATCCATTTAACAGATTTACATACATATCTGCTTTCGAGATACCTTCCATGATTTCTTTTGATTTCAGATTGTATGCCTGATTGGAAAGAAATGTATGTACCTTTGTTTTCTTTCCATTGTATATAAATGAAAAGTATACTGCTGTGGCGCCGCCAAGCGGTCCTTTCATCAAGTCTGTTTTGATATTCTGCAGATCTTTTACTTCTGCCATCTGAAACTCCAACGGATTGTGATTGGAAACATATGCAATTCTTCCATCCACGCCATCAATTGCCAGATAAGCATTCGATGTCTTAAATGTACTCACATCCTGAAAATGATGCTCCTCAAGTCCTGCATCAAATGTTTTCTGGGATTTCTTACTTGATCCGCCCCATGCAAGGCGAATTCCACAAAATGCCACCCCGAAAAAGCAGGCCATTACAGAAAATACAATCAATGTCGGTTCTGAAAACTGTCCAGCACGTACTGATAATGCGAGCCATGCTGCAACACCAATAATCAGAGCCGCAATCACCGTGATGACAAACTGTTTGACGATGTAGCCTCCATTTACTTTTTTCATAACTTCATTCTCCTTTTAAAATATAATATTACTTTTTTGACGTTCTATTATACTTTATCGTATTGAGAATGTACTGGCAACTGTTTTTTATTTCAACTGTGCCTTTGCAGGACGATAAGCCTAATAAGTAAAGGTTCCATCTTCATCCGGCGTTACCGTCTTAGTCTCGCTCTCAATAAGTTTCGCACCGTCCAGCCTTTTTTCAATCTGTTCTTTTCCAGCCATCTCATCCGTTTCATTCTGTGCAGCAGCATTTTCATCATCCTTTTGCTCCTCTATTTGAGTAAAATACTTCTCTGCCGCTTTATCATCTGCCTTTGACTTATCCAGCGGAAGCATAAAAAGTGCCTGCGCCCCGGCACCTAAGGTTCCGTTGTTGACATCCATAAAGCTTTTTCCGTGGATCAATGCCGAAACACAAAACGTCTGGTAACTGTCATCCATCTGTCCGGGCATTGGTGTCCCATACTCTGTCATCTGATCCGCCACCTGTGAAGGTGTAAGATATCGGTATGCCGCATATGCCGATGCAGATCCAACAACAAGAATTCCAATTGCAGCTGCCGCTGCTACGCCTGATTTCAATGTTCTATGTTTCATATTCTGTGTCTCCTTTGCCTTTTTTACAATGGATGCTATCTTTTTGGTTGCTTCTAAAAATGCATCCTGGTACAGATCATCTGCACTCTCTTTTTCTTTTGCCAGGTGCATGCAAAATGAGTAAATATCTTTCCCATAAAGCAAAATGCACTGTTCCAGTTCCTGAATTGTCATATTAGTTACTTCCCGTGTACACGAATTTTGAAAAGCTTTTCCAGCCTTTCACTTATACATTGTAATAACTTTGGCAGCGGTTCACACATATTTATTTTATAGGTTTTAAGACATCCGGTTCGTCCGCAGTCTTTATAAGATTCTGCACTTCTAATGAATTATCAACGAAATAATATTTATCATCTTTGGCAAAAATAATACCAATTGATTTTTCATCTTCATATAATGTCAGATAATTTTGCTCTGTGATCTGATAGGTTCCTTCATGCAATATTTTCTGATTAAAACATTGAAATTTTCCGGTATTGTCAGCATTATTTTCGAACGAAGGCGTTATGGCAATATATTCTGCATTTTCAAATTTGTGTTCGCCCACTTGAAACGTTCCCTGCCAGTCTGTTTTCTTCATAATCAAAGAATTCTTCGCCCATGCATAACCAGCAGCAATACATAGAATGCCAACTGCAACAACTATAAAACATTTCCATAAATTTTGTTTCTTTTCTGACATAATATTAATTTCCCTTTTTATCTAACTGTTTTGTAATATCTATTTTAATAATTCTTCATGTTTTGTCTATGGGAAATATTTCCTATCCTCCCCATGCATTGATCCAAATTAGTATTCTCTATTTCATTCATACAGTTAAATTTTTAAGCTAAACATTCATTACCATCGGCACCTCCTTATTTTTATTTGACGCACGTCAAATAATATGTAGTTTTGAACATAAAAAAGAAGTAGCATAACTTTATTGTCACAGTTATGCTACTCGTCTCTTTTATAATTATAATTTGAAATCGCTTTCTATCGATCTTTGCATCAGCATTTCATTCGTCTGGTATTTTCCATAATAAAAGGCTTCGCTTCTTTCTGTCCCCACTGCGTATCATACATCCCCATCAGATACTGATAGAGTTGCTTCCGGTTATCAAATTTAATAACCTGATATGGCAGAGAGAAGGACAGTTTCTCAACAAATAAAAGTTTTCCATCCCTGGTCGGAACAAGCACTCCGGCATGCCCGACAAACAATTCATTTTCTTCCTTGCCAAAACTGGAATGAAATACAACCGTTATCAATGATGCCTTTGTCTTTTTAGAAATAGTGACACCTTTTGCCTTCAGGCTCTTTTGCATTTTTTTCACATGTGTGTCAACATCTGTTGTATATTCTGTATTCACTGTGGAAAATAACTTTTCAAATGTTGCTGTCTGCTTTTTGGTAAACTTTTTTTCCGGAGCATTCTTAAGCGCATCCTGATCCATAAAGAGTTCCGTCGGATTAGCCTTTGCACTCTCATCAACTTTGATTTTATCTTTCATAAGATCAAAAGCTGTGATTCTGCAATTGTATCCAATAAACAGATCATTCTTCTTGCTCCAAAGCTCCATGATTTTGTTTTCATCATACTGAGGACTCTTTGTCATCTTTTTGAAACCTTTTTTGACAAGTCCCGTATTTTTAATGGTTTTATTATAAGTCTTTACATCGGCAAGCCATGCATCCACATTTTTCCTGGAAAGTCCAGCATCAAGCATTGCTTTTCGAACCTCCTTTTGCGATTTTGCATCCACAAGATTCGAATATGCTCCGCAATAAGTGGTTGTCTTAGCGTCTATGCTGACGGGCTGCATGATTGCGAAATAAGGTAGTAACAACGTAACCATGATTACATAAATTATTTTTTTCATATGACCATCTTCTCCTTTGCAAAGAAATTTTATCATATACGATAAAAAAAACAACTTAAGTTTTCATTAAGAACGGCTGCTGCATAACCTCCAGAGTTTTTGCATGCCTGCCGGAACGGGTACGGTTTTATGCCCCGGTTGTCGGCATGGCCTATGGATTTAAACCCATAAGAAGGAGATACCAGTATTCCTGCATCTCCTTCCTGCTTTCATGTTATTTTTTACATGTAATATCGTTCTGTTCTCAATTACTTTCTATTGTATAAGTCCCCTCTTCAAAATTTACATGCAATTCGGCATATGCCCCGTCATATTCCCAGCGGATTTCCAGAGAACTCTCCTCTCCGGAGATTGTCACCTCTGCACCTTCCGAAAATGCCTTATGGGTATTCCTCATACGGATTAGCGCAAGCTGTTTTTGAACCACATCTTTTTTCAGTCCTTCCGCGATCTGATCACCGGAAAGATTTGTCCGGTTGATTTCCTTATGTCCGGATTCCCCTGCACGCTGCACCGCTTCATGGTCATTTTTTCCGGCAAACAGATCCAGATACCAGATCTGCGGTTTGCCCGGCATAAACATCTGGATGGCCCGCGCCAGAAGCATTTTTTCATCCGACTCTCCCAATGCACTGTAGTACGTGGCATTTACCTGATAATACAGATTCTTTTGTCCATGTAAATTTTTGACCATGCCTCCGCGGGATACAATCCGGTCAATTAACGACTGGATCTCCTCTTTTGGAAGCAGTCCCTTTAAATCCAGAAGCGAGATGCCGTCGTGACAGCCGAGCATGTTGACCGTGGAGGTCTTCTTTTCCACAAGATCCCGAAACTGTGGGGACTGTGCGGAAGCATGGTTTAAAATAAAATCGAGTTTCAGATTGATTCCCATATTCTTTAACTGGTCAAGGTCTTCCCGGTCGGCAAGCTGCTCATTC
>OLSQ01000385.1_pt1 | contig 43943 bp, 47 predicted proteins | sample 1672561 | NCBI WGS metagenome assembly OLSQ01 (sample SAMEA3136699, study PRJEB25190) | human gut metagenome | biome: human gut; feature: human-associated habitat; material: faeces | place: Austria | collected 2013
TTTCTTAATCTCGTCCACAATCTCATGCAGGGAGCAGAAGAGAATGAGCGGCTTGCCGTTGGCGAGGAATGTGCGCGTGAAGTCGATAGCCTGTTTCACCTTGCCTTTGGCAGAGAGCGAGCGCAGCGTCATGAACTTCACCAAAGCCTCCATGCGCATCTTCCTGCGAATATCGAGGTCGTCGCACTCGGTGTACTGGCGCAGGTATTCGGCAAGGTCGTGTTCTGCAAGCATATACTCGTCACGGTTGGAAATATCCACGATGAGGTCGGTGCGCGTCTTGTCGGGCAGCTGTGTAAGCACCTTAGCCTTTTCGCGGCGTATCATGCAGCGCGAGTAGAGTTCGGCAGAGAGCCGTTCGAGGTTGCGCGGAGCATCTTCCTCCTCCTTGTTGCGCCTCTCCTTAGTAATCTCTCCACCGCCATACTCGGCAAGAAACTTGGATCGTCCTCCAAACTCGGGCAAGCGTCCCATGATGGAGAGTTGCGCAATGAGGTCGGCAGGGCGATTGACCACAGGCGTACCAGACAGCAAGATGCGGTATTCCTTTCCCTCGGCAATGCCACGCGCAAAGATGGTCTGCTGTGCGGACGGGTCTTTGACACGGTGACTCTCGTCAATGATGATAGACTTGAACAACTTGATGTCGGGAGTAAACACAACATCTTTCAAGCGGAAACCGCCACGCGAGCCGCCCTTGATGTCCCACACGAAATACTTGCGCAGGGACTCGTAATTGACGATGGCCACCTGCTGCATACCCATTTTGAGGAGGTACGGCCATGTGGTAAGCACGGAGTTGTCGAGCACAAGAGCGTGCTTGTCGGTAAACTTCTCGAACTCACGCTGCCAGTTGATTTTGAGCGAGGACGGACAAATGACCAAGCAGGGGTAAGCGTTGGCACAATCCACGACACCGATGCTTTGGAGCGTCTTGCCAAGCCCCGGCTCGTCACCGATGAGGAAACGATGCCAGCGCAGCCCGGCAAGTATGCCCTCCTTCTGATAGTCGTAAGGCTCGACGCGAAGGTTATGTTTCAGAGTTTCAGCCATACGCATTGATTGTGTGTTTTGATATCGTTATGTCGTAGCCGTGTATGTATGCTTGCTTGCGCAAGTCGGCGCATGAGAGCATGCAATGGCGAGCTTCCTTTGAGCGAGCGGCCATGCCTGAAGAAGAACGTACCCCCCCAACCATGCCACCGCATGTATATCCGTAAGAGCCAGAGAACACAGCGAACGGACACATACGTCTGAGGCGTTTGAGCAGCTGGATTTGTGCTGTCTGTGATAATTTCTTTTTCATACTTTGTCTGTTACATAAGGTTGAAAGCCCAATATTGGAAGGCAAGTTCTTCGTACTTCTCGCGTCCGCGATTGTAGATGTCGTCGCCACGGTTGATGAACTTCTTGAAAATGTTGCAGTTCTTTTTGCTGATTGCGTAGATGAAGTCGCGGTCGGAATGGGCGATGTCCATGTACCATGCCCTGCTACGGTCCCAATCGAAGAAATCTACAGCATTGTCGAACTCCGCTTGTGTTGAGGCGAATGTCGTTTTCAGATCGCCGCCGAAGTTGGCCATTGGCAACCACCAGTCCCATTTGCAGCGTGTGTCCAGATGGAAGGTAAATCCCCCATTGCTGAACTCCTGCTGCTTGTTGACCATGAAGCGTTGTGTATCGGCATGTTCGAGCACCTTAGCGAGAAATGGGTCTCGTCGTGCTTCTGCACGCAGTGCACGCTGCATTTCGCGAGCGTGGAGGAACTCTTCCTCGGAGCATTGCTCACCATCAATCGTCATGTGGAGGAAGTCCACACGCGAGGGTTCGGTGATGATGGCATCCACGATAGAGCCAAAGCGGAATGCCGCCTCACGGTCGCCATACTGCATGTGTGGGTGGAGCTGGTTCTTCAGTTCAGTAAGGTCAGAATTGCTGACCTCACTGCGCTGATAGTATTCGTCTGGGTTGATGATAGGCTTAATCTTCGTCATAGTCATCGTAATCGGGTTCATATTCCACTTCGCCCTCACCATCGCACACTTCGCAGGCCTCCTTTTCGCCCTTGATGAAGTGCATGCGCTTGGCAATGGCCTCCTCTTCCGTTTCGGGGAGCAACTCCCACGTTTCCTCGGTACATTCCGTTTCGCGGTCGGCCTCAAAGTCGTAGGCGTGCCAGTGATAGCCTTTGCCGCCACAAGCCGCACACTCAATCATTGTAGGCTCACGCTCATTCCATGGGGCGCGAGGGTCGTACTCCGCGCCAGCCGGGTAATATCCACTTTCGTACATAATCGTTTACTTTGCTTTAACTTCGTCCTCGTAAGAGACAGATGTTGAACTGATAAATTCGGGGTGGTCTTTGTCGTTTGCGAGTTTCTCGCAGTAGGTAATCTGTTTCTTGAACACCTTTGAAAGGTCTTCGACAGACTGGTATTGTCCCTCCTTTGACCACCAAAGAGACAAGACAGCGAGGACACCCTGCGCATCGTGGAACACAAGACGTTTCTTGACGGAAGTCTTGGGCTGATACCCGGCAGTGGTAACGATGGCCTGTTGTCCAAAGAGGTTGCCCACTTCGGCCGCTTCCTGCTGCATCTTCTTCTTTGCCGTCTCTTCCTCCTCCTTGCGCTTGCGTTCAGCCTCAATGCGTTTTGCCTCGGCCTCCTCACGCGCTTTCAGTTCAGCAGCCATGCGAGCCTTTTCTTCCTCATTGGCTTTCTGCATACGCTCCAATTCGGTTTTCTTGGACGGCAGTGTGTCGAGAATGTTGTCGCGGTAGTCGCCCACCTCAAACTCGTACTGCTTGGCAAACTGTTCCATGAGTTTGAGGGCGATAGATGTGCGCACCTCACGGAGTTTGTCCTGCATGTCGGCAAGTTCGGCAGGAATGCGGACATTGGAGGGAGTCTTTGCAGCCCAATCATCGGGCAGCTTGACAGGAAACTGCTTGATAGCCTTGCACTGCGCCTCGTAGTTGTCGAGCGTGATGGCAGCGTTAAGTTCGGTAAGGGAGTTGATGGCATTGGTGGTGTGGGTGTTAAATGACCGCTTGTAGTCGTCCTCCACGTCAGCCTTGTAGCGAGCGAGGGCTTGCTCACGCTGTTGGCGCAGCATCTCCTCCCTGCGCTTGCGCTCCTCCTCGGCACGTTTCTGTGCAGCGTAGGCATTGCGAGCCTGTTGTATCTGGTAGGGAACAGAGTTTGTCTTGGTGGGGTCGATGGCATTCTCCATGCCTGTGAACTCCGAGCGTATCTGGTCAAAGATTTTAGTGATGGCAGAACGGCTGGTGTTCATCTTCTTCACCGTGTTGCGAGCCTTGTTGATGTAGGTGGCGCACTGCATATCCAATTCGTCAGTCATGCCGTGCTCCTTGATTTGCGCGAGGAGCCGCTTGCCGAAGTCGGTACACTTCTGGCAAGAAATGGTGTTGTTCTTGTACACCTCGGGGGCAGTCTGTGCAATCATCTGCACGTTCTCCTTGCGCACGATAGTCAAATCGGTATTTGTTGCTTGTTCACTCATAGTTGTTGGTTGTTAGGGATTAGAAAGTGTCGTCATTATCATTGGCCGCAGGATCAACGGTTACGCCAGCCGCAGTGTTGTCGGCAGGAACAAAGGATTGTTCGGGCTGACGGTCGGTGATAATCTCGCATGTGTCAGTATCTACCTGTTCGCCATTGTCGGTGATGCCGTAGATATCGTCAGAGATTTCTGTCTCGTCCACCTGCTGCGACTCCAGTTGTGTAGCATGGCCTACACGTGCCTTGGGATAAGTCTTGAAGGCGTGCTTGATACACTTGGCAACGAGAAAGCCGGGGTCTATCTGTCCACCCTGCGCGGTGTAGAGGGCGTTGGGCTTGCCGTTCTCCCACTGCTTGGTCTGATAGTTGAACTTGGAGTTCTGACGAGCGGAGTAGTTGGAGAGACGCTGCCAATCCTCGGGAAGCATGACGGCATAGTCGGCAGAGCCATCAGCACGAGTAATCTTCATGAAACAAGCCACGATACGCCCGGACTGGTGAGGGAGGCGGCAGGTGTAGTTGACGAACTTCTGTCCGTTGCGCTCGCCAAACTCAAAGCTGTCCTCCTCATAGACGATGACAGGGTTGTCGGCATGGCGTATCTGACCGCAACGAGCGCGAAGCACCAACTCGCCATAGCCGCTGACGGTGAGGACGCACTGCGTCTCGTAGCGGTTCTTCTTCTGTCCGTGGTCGTCCACATAGGAGTCAACAGCGATGGAGCGTGCGAGGAGGTAGGCTTGCGCCTTGGTGCCGGGGTCGAGGGTGAGGCCAGAGATAGCCACATCAAGAAACGAGGTGAAGAGGGAAAAATGGCTGCATTTCTTGCGCACGTCCTCTTTCTCGGAAAGCAGACGGTTGAAGTTGCGAGCCTCTTTCTCGTAGGCAGCTTCGCCCGACACGCCAGTGGACTGCGACCACATGGCATCGTAAATCTGAATGAACTTGTCGCGCACGTTGTCGTTGCGGACGATTTCTGTCGGCTGCAATTCGTTGAGCAGCTTGACTGTAATTTCTATTTGACTCATAGTTGTATGAAATTGAATGTGATTAAAATTTTATTCAGTTTTGGAGCCGCAGGGAGGAGTTGAACCTACCAATGTCCTACGCTTTATCGTTCGTACCTATCCGATTAGCACGCTATCTGCGGCAGTTGAGGCTACTTGCCAAGATAATCTTGCTGTATCCGCTGCAAGAGCCGCAGGTCGGCTGTTCGGTATTCGACCTTGCCCGGACGCTTGTAAGGCTGTTACCTTTCCCTGCTTGCGCCAACGCTCCACATTTCCGCGCCCGAACATTTCAAATGCTTTGTTCTGGCTGATGAACTCCGGGTCGTTGGCATCATGCTTGAGCAGATGCACGACCCTTGCGGCCACATCATCGAGGAACGTAGAATACTTGACGCACATGTCAGAGAAGTTGAGGTAGTCCATTATCCTTTAATCTCCGGCTTGTGCGTCTATCTCTTCGCACCATTCATTAATGGCTTTGAGCCAGTTGTCGGTCTTGCACCAACGCCAAAAGAGCACACACATTGCGCCAAGCATGGCAAGGCCAAACACCTTGTCGAAGAGGAAATGCAGGAAAAACGAGAGTACAGTTTCGTCCTGTTCCTCACCAATGAGGAAGAGTACGCCAACACTGCCCATGAGGGCGAGAATGGCGATGCGGAAAATTGAGATTGCTTTTTTCATTTCTTTTCTGTTTTAGAGGTTGAACATGGAGGTTCTTTTGTGTGCTCAACGTAGCGGTTGAGCAGGGTGCAGTAACATCCGTTGATGGCGTTGTAGGACTGCTTGCAGGAGGTGCAGAACTGGTTACTCATTTTTGTTGTTCCTTGTCGTCTGTTTCTTCCTTGTCGTCTGTTTCTTCCTTAACTGCACGAACTTTGGGCGTTGGTCAACAGCCTCAAGAAGTTCATTAAAGTAGGCATATAGTTCCTTTGAATAAATTGTTCTTTGCATAACTCGCTTGTTTAATAGAGGTTTATGCCCAACTTGTTGAACGCCTCTTCTTCTGCAACGGATCCGCGCCAAGCGTCGAGATAATCGTTGATGGCTTTCTCGTTGTTGGCATCTGCCTTTTCGTTGTAGCCGAAGTCCTTGCAGAAGGCTGACCAGCTGATGCGGTCGAGTTCTTCGTTAGACAATTGGGTTGAGGTGTTGCAGCTGATGAGGCTTGCAACAAGGAGTGCTGATGTGATGATTAACTTTTTCATGATGGAGTGGGTTTAATGTTACGAAATTCGAGTTGCTGTGATTGTGCGCTCTTCTCGGTTTGTCGAGGTTGAAAACTTCTTGTCCCACTGCAAGCCGAAACTAACACAAATTGATTTGAGGTAGCTTGAACGGCTAACAGGAACGGTCAGTTCTTCGCCAACTGCAAGGTTTGAAAGTTGCCCGAGCAGAGACTTTTTGCGCTGATTTTTAGATGTTCCGTTCATTATTTCGATATTTATTTATAACTTTATGCTGCAAAGGTAATCAAAACGATTGAATAAACAATCAATTATATTGAGAAATCTTATGTTTTTAACAATTATTCAATAAATCTGATTGATTATGAAGTTTGGAAAAGTAAACATCGGACTGCTTATTGAGCAGAAAATGAACGAGTTAGACATTACGAAGTCAGAAATGGCAAGACGAAGTGGTATTGCCAATCAAAACATTAACCGTGTTTTGGAACGTTCAAGTATTGATACAGACAAGCTTGTGGCTATTAGTGAGGCCTTGGATTTCAATTTCTTTGATTGCTTTCGTTCAATCGAAGAACATAGTACTGCAACAGCCGACAATGGTGGTGTTGCGGTCGCAGGAAATGGCACGGCTCATCATTTTACAACAAATGCTTCATGCGAGGTCGCGGTATTACAAGAACGCATAAAGTCGTTGGAAGCCCTGCTCGCAGAGAAAGAAAGATTGATTAAGGTTTACGAGAAGATGGTGGAGGGCAAGGTATGAAGAAAGCTTTATCTCTTGCATTGTTCGTCATTCTTGCCTCATGCGGTTCTTCCTCAGAAAACGAAGAAGGTAAGGCAGAAGTCTATTCAAGTTATGATTGCCTTTGCGCAGAACCAACAACATCAATTCCTGATGAATTTTACCAAATACCCAATGAAGTACTTGAAATATTCAAGCCGACATTGAAAGAGAGCAGTGAATTGATAAAAGACACCGTTGATATGAAAACAACATCAACGGATTATCGACTTGTATTGCGCGGTTCGTCAGCAGAACTCGAAGTAAATACCTGTGCAGATATGCAAGCAAGGGAGTTGCGCAGGAAAAGAAGTTGGTATGTATTTAATGCTGGTGTATATCAAGAAAATGGAGTTGATAAATTTGAAGTCAGGGAAGATGGTATATATCTCATTGCTAACGAGAAGAATATAATACCATTGACGAATTTCTGTTTGACGCAAAGCGTTTCAAACGAAATTGTATCTGAAAAAGATTACACCAAGCGTTTCAGGACGATTGCAAATGGATCGGTTTCGATGGACGTGTTCATGGTTAGCAAGGCTGATACAACATACAAGTGTAGCCGTATCTCTGGTAAGCAAATCCAATTGGACATGGTGTCGCCAAAAGAATATGATTGTACGGTGTTGAAGAAAGAATAACTATGAACGAAGATAAGGACTTGAAGAAACTGAATATGCTGATGAACGCCTTCAACGAGGTTAAGGCAGATGAAAGCCAAGAGGAGGAAGAAGAGAATCCAGACTTCTATGCAGAACTGAAAGAGGCTGCATGGAATATCCTGCATGAAAACCCTGGTACAGATTTCGGGGATTGGCAGATGATGCTCATCGAGCAGTACCCGACGGAAGTAGTGGACGCATTGGGCACAAACCCTCCTGAAGTCTTTGCGGAACTTTCCGACTGGTGGGACTGCATGGACTACGACGACGGAGTTCTGGAGATACCGCACACGTTCCGGGAATGGGCAGAGTATTTCGCCACCGAACGTTCCGTGGAACTATACGACCTACTTGTTGAAGCGAAGCGCAAATAAGGCGTTTTAAGCGTCTGTTTTCGTCAAAACAATAAAACCCTCATCCGAGCACATAAAGTTCGTCAGAGGGACAAAATAACGGCTCAGGACGGCATTGTGATGCCGGAGCCAGAGTCGCACAAACAAATGAGATTAGCACGATAAGATTAGTTAATTCACCTCTTTTGATAGAGACACTTACAAATTCTTCAAAAGTTCCTCATAATGAGAGGGTGAAATCAGCCGCGCAGGCTGCTGTGGAGGAATAATCCTAGAATGCTGAAAATTAGCGAATCGAGTAGGAGGTAAACACTAATCATAGGTGTTTATCTCCTACTTTCATGTTTACCGACCTCTCACACCACCGTACATGCGGTTCCGCATACGGCGGTTTCGTGCTTTTACACCTCACGGTGTGTGACAAGTTGTTTTCAGCCATCCCTTCGAGATACGTCACTTCTATTCTATTGTCGGATTCCGTCCTATCGTGTGAATAGAGAGTTCCTTTTCGGACATCTGACTACAAAAGACTTTCAAGGTAGCAGTCATTTACTATTGTATTGCACGATTCTGTCCTTCCCTTTAGGCAAACCCGTGCCTTGGGTACTATGACCTCTGCTGACTTCTCGCGACAAGCTATACTCCGTCATGGTACATCGAATACATCATCTTCACCATGCGTCCGCAAGACCTCCTCGGATAAGGGCATTGTCTTTCCATCTTATACCTACTTCATTTACACCAACCTTTCCGAATAGCTATGGGACTTTGATTTGTTTGGCAATCTTATCCACGGTCATATGCTTTATATGAAGTTTCTGTTCGTTAGGTCAGATGTTTGTCTTGGGCTTCCTTCAGATTCCACCTCGCGATGGACACCCTTGCCTTTGACTATGCAATTCCCGCTATTAGGGCTTGCTCGGGACTTTCACCCATTAGACAATGCTTATGATGAGCATACAACTCATTGGCTGGCAACCTAAGGCTGCGTAGCCATATACTCAAAATTTAACGAACTATTGATATAGGAACACTAATTATAAATATCAATATTGTTGTCAATATTAATATCAGAAGCACCATTCCTTACAAATTCTGCACGGATTACGATTTGCCCATTTCTTTTATTTCCATGATAATCTTCCACTGTAAGGGGTATAATATTATCTCCGTTTTCAAGATGCAGTTTATATGTAAAAATATATGGATTTTTCACTTTACTTAATGATATGGTTTTATTTTCAGGTCTTAATTCATCCCAAAAACCACCATAATGATAGCATAAATCTTTTGTTCGTTTTATTGTAACATACTTTGCGTCTCCCCCAAAAGATATATTAAAGGTAACATTACATTCGACTCCATTTCCATCCCAATGTGGAACATTAACATAAGCAAAGCCATCAACCAATGGTTTATTGGAAGGCAAAAGTATTCTTAAGTTTCCTTTTAAATCAATATAATTATAGTAATTTCCTTTTAGAACTGATTCACCAATTAGTTCAAATGTAGGTGCTCTTAAGTCTGTAACAACTAATCCTAAGGGACAAATCTGATATGACCAATCTTTATTATCAATTCCAATAAGTAATAAAACTTTATATCCTGTTTTATTCTTAATTGTATTACATTTAAAGATGCCACAAGGAGTGGTTTTACTATTTGGAAATCCATTAACTACCATATCTTCTACAAATTTATCCAATTCTTGTTGGGAACATGTTGCATATAAATAATAATAATCTGCTTGCATATCAGATTCTACTTTATAATTTTCTTGCTCTAATTTATTGACTAAAGGAACACTTTGAGAAGTGGTATATTCAGTATATAATGATTTATTTAATTGTGATAAAATTTGCTTAAATTTAAGAAGAAGAGAGTCTTCTAAATGATTGTTTGTTTGATATGCCCATTTCTTTATATTTAAATTTATAGATTTATCATCTATACTATTATTTAGATGAGCACACTTTCCAATAATGCATGAAGTTGCTTGTTTTAATTGAGGTATCTCTATTTTATAAAAAAACGATGTGTCCACGATGTTTTCAATATTGACATTAATAGGACATCTCATATCGTTTTTTAATATATGATAAGCAAGGCCATTTTTGTCCTGTACATTATTTTTCAATAGCTTATTCAAAGATAGTTGTCTATAACCTGAAACAGAATCTTCAAATAAAATATTATCAATGATTCTAATTTGATAATAATACTTATGGCATGTATCCGTTTTTATACATATACAATCTTTATTTATTGAAACCTCTACAAAGTTTTGTGAAGAGTATTTATTTGTAGAGCAATTGCAAAAGACAAACAATATGCCAAATAATATAATATATAATAATTTGCGTTTCATATTTTCTGTTGGCTAGTAATCTTGTAAATAATCCAATAATACAACACAAACAAATTTTACCACAAAGCGACTTTACCCGCAGCCCCTAAATCAAGTGTCGCAGAAGCAATACCCAATGCTTGGAAAACACGACTTAGCGTGGGAAGTGTTATTGTGCTATTTCCTTTTTCCAATCGTGAAATTTGTGCCCGTTGTACACCGATACGCTCACCAAGTTGTTCTTGTGTAAGATTCTGGGCTTTACGAGCTTTACGAATTGCTTCGCCCAAATAATAGGCATTGACATCTTCTTTGAGCTGCTTTTCCATCATGTCACGCTTTTTAGTACCTGTCTTGCCCCAAACTTCATCAACCACCTCAGAAAGTGGAGTTAAATGCATCTGTGCCATATCTATTGATGTTTTAATTCAAAATATTGTTTTCTAATCTCTTCAGCCTTTGCAATTTCTTTTTTAGGCGTCTTTTGTGTCTTCTTGACTAAGCCATGTGTGGCGACAATCAAAGTTTCTGTTTCAGTGTCCCAAAAAGAGAATAGGCGATAACAGTTTCCATTGAACAAAGTACGAAACTCCCAAATCTCAGAGTTTTCTAATTTTTTGAAGAGTTCTTTATCAACAATGCCTTGTTCGATTTTCTTATAATTGTAGGTTATTTTCTGCTGAACCTTCAACGGTAAAGAACGAACAAATGCTAAGGCTTCATCCATCAAAACCACCTGTATTTTATATTCGCTCATCTTTATTTTATTTCCAGTATACAAAGATACAGCTTTGTTTCCAGACAACGAAACAAAATGGTAAAATTATTTGTAATTTAACATTTATCTCACCCCACCCACGCAAATTGGGTACAAATCATGCTGTGAAAATTTCTCGCAGCCGAGGTACACGTCAATGAACTGCCAACCGTGGCACTCGAACTCATAGATTATCATGCCAGCATACAACAAAAAAAATGGAGCGGGATGACGAACATCCTGCTCCATTTCATACTTGTATTCGTGTTGTGTGCTTCCTTACTTACTGTCTTTTTCCCTTTTATATTCAGTTCTAACTTTATACCTATAAAAAATTCATTCATTTTCCTATTCCTATATTCTTCGTTCCTTTTTATCGAATCGCATTTGCGTTGTCTCTTTTGTTGTATCTTATCTGTTTTTGATGTCTGTGCTGTCATTATCCTTGTTTGTCAAGGGTCAGACAGTGTTCCGCTCCCGGAACATAGCGAATGATATTTGTGTCATGTTGTATTAACTGATGCAAAAGTAATACATTTTGAAGAAACAAACGAATAAAACTAATAAAATGTTTGCTTTTGTAACGAAAACGATTGCAAAAAGACAACCCAACAAAGTGTCTCACCTTATTATATAACCCCCAATCGTCCATCAGGTCGTCTTAATGACAAATCAGGGATAATCAAGATGACGGGCAGACGAGGGAACATGAAAATATTTTTTCAGAATCCCATTGCGCTTTGCGGAATAATTGCTAACTTTGCATTATCACACATATACACAGTGGAACAACGAAACTCTTATCAGTGGCAGCGGTCCCTGATTTATATTTATATCAATATCGTTTCCCCTGCCGGCAGTGGTCGGAACACGACGGGAGAAGCATTTTTAATCCACTAAAAATAATTTTTATCATGAAAAACAACGAAGCAATGAATTTCAAGGTTCGCGCCTACGGGCGCACAGAATTGGCGCAGATGTATTGTCCCAACCTGCAACCAGAGTCGGCATTCCGCAAACTATGCCGATGGATAAGTCTGGAACCGGAACTGTCAAGACGTCTGCTGAAAAACGGCAAGATGCCGCCCGTACGGTCGTTCACACCGGCGGAGGTGAAACTCATCGTGGAGCGTCTCGGTGAACCATGACAGGCGGCACCGGCAGACATTGGTGTCCCCATTCCGCTTTTCTGCATTATTTTCCATCGGCATGATTATTTTCCACCCGTCACGTCGCTGATGTTGGCGGATAATCAGTAACTTTGCCGTATGAACGAGATTTTCCACCCTTTGCACACCGATATAGAGCGCCCCGAGCGCTTCACCTATCCCTTCAACTATACGCCACACCCGCTATGCCTGCTGGCTGCCGGCGAACTGCAACGCTACATTGGCAGCAACGGACAGTGGAGAGACGAAGTGGAGAAGGGAAAGATGTTCGGTGTGCTTGTGGTGACAGACGCCACAGGAGACCTCGGATTCCTTGCCGCATACTCCGGACTGCTGGCAGGCAGGAACGACCTGCCATATTTCGTGCCGTCGGTATATGACAGTCAGCAGCCCGACGGATATTTCAAGACCCACGAGCGCGAGATTTCATCCATCAACCATGAGATAGCACGCATCAAGGAATCTGCGGAATATACCGCTCTGAAAGACAGGACTGCCAAACTGCAGACTGCCGCCGACAACGAGATACAGGCTTTCCGACAGTATATGGCGGAGGCAAAGGAGAGACGCGCAGCCCTGAGAGCATCCGGCCAGTCCCTCTCTGCCCAGCAGCAGGAGCAGATGGTCAGAGAGAGCCAATATCAGAAAGCGGAACTGCGCCGCATCAAGAAGAGATGGGACGAGACTCTCGCCGAACCACGCCGCCAGACGGCAGAACTCGACAACCGCATCGCCACACTGCGACAGGAACGCAAGGAGAAGTCTGACCGTCTGCAGCAATGGCTCTTCGGCCAATATTCCATGCTCAACGCCCGTGGCGAACGCTGCGACCTGACATCAATCTTCGCCGCCACGCCACAGAGGGTGCCGCCATCGGGAGCCGGCGACTGCTGCGCTCCAAAGCTCCTGCAGTATGCCTATCTTCATGGTCTGCATCCTGTGTGCATGGCGGAATTCTGGTGGGGGAAGTCGCCTAAGACCGAGATTCGCCACCACCTGCACTACTACCCTGCCTGCCGCAGCAAATGCAAACCTATCCTCACACACATGCTGCAGGGCCTCAATGTGGACGCCGACCCGCACGACACCGCTGCAGGGAGCTGCGAAGACCTGCATATAGTTTATGAAGACGAGAGTCTGATAGTGGTTGACAAGCCTGCCGGCATTCTCTCCGTGCCGGGCAACGTGGCACGTGAGTCTGTAGTTGACATCCTGAGGCGGGAGCGTGGCGGCAGCCAGTTTCTGATGCCTGCCCACAGACTCGACATGGCGACCAGCGGACTCCTCGTAGTGGCGAAGTCTGACACCGTGTTGCGCAATCTGCACGAACAGTTCGCATCACGCACGGTGGAGAAACGCTACAGGGCAATACTCGACGGCATTCCCCAGGCTCCACGCCAAGGCGTAATCCGCCTGCCGCTTGCCGCCGATCCGACAGACCGTCCGCGACAGGTGGTGGACCAGGAGCACGGCAAACCTGCCGAAACCCGCTATGAGATAATCTCCACCGCCGACGGCAAGACGGAGATCCTGCTGTATCCTCTCACCGGAAGGACACATCAACTGCGAGTGCACTGCGCCCATGCCGACGGACTCGCCACGCCGATACTTGGCGACACCCTATACGGCCACCCCACAGGCGGCAGGATGTATCTGCATGCCGAATACGTGTCATTCCATCATCCGCTGACGGGCAAGAGAATGGAACTCACATCCCATGCCGGACTCCACCTCTGACTAATGCCGGACAAGAGACATTTTCCTGAGCCAAAGACTTAGCAAAATCCACTCTTCTAAAATAACAAAATCCAAGCAAGCCCTAATGACCGATTGGGGTTAAATCAATATAATTAATGCCAAAATAGAAAAATTCAATCAAGAAAAAGCGTACAGCATATTGAAATAATTCCTACCTTTGCCAATGAAGAAAAGCACTGAATTATAATAGCGATTATCAAAGGATGCGCTTTCAGAAAAGAAAATAAGTAACATATAAAAACAAAGACATTATGAAGAAGAAATTTATTTGCACCGTTTGCGGTTACGTTTATGAGGGTGACGCTGCTCCAGAGCAGTGCCCGGTATGCAAGGCTCCAGCATCTAAGTTCAAAGAGCTGGTAGAGGGTGAAGAAGATACTTTCGCTACAGTACACGAATTGCGCGCTGCCCGCAAGGAGGGCGCCAACGAGGAAATGATAAAGGACCTCGAGACTCACTTCAACGGTGAGTGCGGTGAGGTGGGTATGTATCTCGCAATGAGCCGCCAGGCCGACCGTGAGGGCTATCCAGAGATTGCCGAGGCTTTCAAGCGCTACGCTTTCGAGGAGGCAGAGCACGCTTCTAAATTCGCTGAGCTCCTTGGCGACGTGCTGAAAGACACCAAGAGCAACCTTGAGGCTCGCATCGCTGCTGAGCGTGGAGCATGTGAGGACAAGTTCCGCATCGCCCGCAACGCCAAGGCTGCCGGTATGGACGCTACTCACGACACCGTTCACGAAATGGCTAAGGACGAGGCCCGCCACTGCGCAGGCTTCATGGGCCTCTACAAGAGATATTTCAAATAACCACTGCTGACATAGCCCTTAAGTCCATATCCGGACTTAAGGGGTAGTCTACTGATGGGGTGTGCGGCACAGAATTATTTCTGTGCAGCATATCTCATTTTTGTTTCTATGCGTAAGAAGCACCGTTTGTCTTTTTGTTCATTTATCCCAAATCTTTCTTCCGGGATTGCCTGGAGCCTGATGCCCGGTTTGGCATGAGGCTACAAGCCGTAATGAAAAAATAACATATATGCTTTATGTCCGTTTGGCGTAAGCTGTATGCAGCAGGTCCGGCAGACACCGTTATTCGTCTACCTCCTGGAAGTGCATTCCGTTGCCGTATTTGCTGTTCAGCTCCTTCTCCAGGGCATCCTTGTCGAACACGCTCTGTATCGGTCCGCTCTGTGTCAGGTCCACTCCCTCGAACATGAATCCATTGCCGTCAGCCCATTCGATGTTTGCCTTTGTCGGAGTCTTCTTTATCTTCGGGAACACGAGGGTGATGAATCTCTTGCCTTCGATTTCCATTTCCTGTCCGGCCTTCAGTCCGTTGATGAACTTCAGCTTGTATTCCTTGCCGTTGGAGTCGGTCATGACGATGTTCTTTGTGTCTTCAAAATTCACCTTCGCCACATTGTATACCAGCTTCACCATCGTTATCGTGCTGCCGTAGGTTATCGAGGCTATCTTGCAGTATTGGGTGTTGCAGTTGTCCACATAGGGATAGGTGATATTTGGCATCGTGTTCTTTCTGTTCACTCCGGCATATGCTGTGATTGCCATAAGCAGCATCGCCACCATCATCGTGAAGATCTTTACCTGTTTCATGCTTGTATCATTTATTTGTTCGTATCATCATTTCTGGTTATTCCCCTCACTGGAGCCTCAACAACAGACTTCGAGCGAGCCGGAGAGTAGTTGTAACCGTAGTAATAGTCATCCCAGTAATATCCGTCCCAGTCGTAGTCGCCCCAGTCTGGCTCCGATGTCTTTCTGAGCTCAAAGTATACGGGGTCGTTCTGTCCGTCGTCTATCCATCCCGTGAAGCGATAGCTGCCCATGCTATAGTTGTAGATATAATATGTGCGGCCCTCATTCTGAGAGTATATCTGTATCTCCTGGTTGCCCGTCACCCTCCACTGTATGCGGCTTGAATAGTAGTCCCATGGGGCATTGCTGTAATAGTCAATCCAGTAGCCCGTTCCGCTGGCATACTGATATGGGTTCTTGTCGAACGCCAACACCGAATAGCTCGACTTATACACTCTGCCGTTGTATTGGCTCTGCATATACATGTTTCCCTCCCATGTGCCCCAGAGGTTATACGCCACGTCTTCGTTCTCGTCGGTGCAGCCCGTTGTCAACGTGGCTGTCAGTACCATCATTATAATGGTGATTATGGAATAAAACTTTTTCATGATACAATGTCTTTATGTCGTTAATATCTCCGGCGCCGAAGCCCCGCTGTTTATTATCACGTTGCAAATTTACTATTTATGGCAGAACAGCGCAAGGATAAAAACCATAATATTTGTTAGGGAATCCCCTAAAAAGGAGTAGGCATTCCCGTTGAGATCTTGTCAAACCGAGGTTTTTCTTTTTATCCACCTATACCTGTTGCCACATATTTCGTCAGCAACATCACGAAAACATTGCCACATTCTTGTTTTTGAGCAAATTTTCATAACTTTGCCGATTTAAAAGGATAAATCAAGATATGAACGGATTATACACTGTGTTGCTCCTCTTGGCAAGCAATATTTTCATGACACTGGCATGGTATGGACACCTGAAACTGCAGCAGACGGGAACATCGAGCAACTGGCCCCTGATTGGCGTTATCGCCTTCTCGTGGCTCATCGCCTTCTTTGAATATTGCTGCCAGGTGCCGGCAAACAGGATCGGGTTCGTGGAGAACGGCGGACCTTTCACCCTCGTGCAACTCAAGGTGATACAGGAGTGTGTGAGCCTCTTGGTGTTCACCGTGATGATAAACATGATGTTCGGCAACCAGGGGCTGCACTGGAACCACTACCTCGCCTTCTTCTTCCTCGTGGCGGCGGTGTATCTGGTGTTTCTGAAATAAGGAGAGACGGATGCCCGGCGAAGGCTGGCGGCACAGGAAATCATAAACAACGACATAGACAAGAGAAAAGAACATGAAACCTACCGAAGAACAGAAGCTCGAAGCCAAGCTCATGCGCCGCTACCGCAAGGCGCTGAAGGAGTTTGAACTCATAGAAGACGGCGACCGCGTGCTCATCGGACTCTCCGGCGGCAAGGACTCACTATTTCTGGTAGAGATGCTAGGCAGACAGCAGGCGATAAACCGTCCGAAGATTGAGGTGCACGCCATACATATCAGGATGCAGAACATCAGATATGAGAGCGACACAAGATATCTGGAAGACTTCTGCCAGCGTTTCGGCGTGAAGCTCCACCTCGTGACCACAAGCTTCGACATGACCACCGACAACCGCAAGTCGCCATGCTTCCTCTGTTCTTGGAACAGGCGCAAGCAGCTGTTCCTGAAAGCTCAGGAACTGGGATGCAACAAGATTGCGCTGGGCCACCATCAGGACGACATACTGCATACCGCACTGATGAACCAGATGTTTCAGGGTCATTTCTCCACTATGCCGGCACGCCTCACGATGCGCAAGATGCCCATCACCATCATCCGTCCGCTATGCATGGAAGAAGAGGCTGACATCCGCCGCTATGCGGAGACGAACGGATATGAAAAACAGAAGAAGCTGTGTCCCTATGAGACCGACTCCCACCGCTCCACCGTGGCACACCTGTTCGAGGAGATGGAGCGCATAGCGCCAGAGGCCCGTTTCTCGATGTGGAACGCCCTGAAGGCTGAGGGAAAGCTCGTGGAATGACAAAAGCGAAGATGCTTGTCCATTCCCGTCGGTTGGCCGCCGGTTACCGACCTGTGCAGAACAACTATATAGAAGAATAACATCATATACAGAGAATGCCATGTACAAAGACATCAAGAAAAGAACAAACGCAAATATAGCCATAATGCTCATCATCGCCCTGGCAGCGGTGGTGATGACAGCATGCGACGAAACCGAGAAAAAGACGATGCTGAATCCGATGAAATTCCGCACGGAGGTGAGGCTCGGCATGACACCCGTGAAAGACCAGGGACACAGTTCGCTATGCTGGGCATACGCCATGCTTGCCACGATAGAGACGGAACATATCCAGAGGGGCGACTCGGTGAACCTCTCTGTGGCTTATGTGGCACGAAATTTCATGAAGGAACAGGCGGACAGGTATTATCTGAGCCACGGCAGCAGCGACATAACGCTCCGCGGAACGATGCCGCAGCTGGTGAGACTGATACAGACCTACGGACTGATGCCCTACGACTCCTACCACACGGACGCCAACATGAATGTGGCGGCACGCAAACTGCGGTCTACACTCGTGGCACAGGTCGGCAGGGGATCGGGACTTGTAAAAGCCCGACAGGCTGCCGACAACGTGCTCGACGGCAGCATCAATCCGCTGCCCAAGCATGTGTATATGCTGGGAATGGAATATACGCCGCTGGAGTTTGCGCATAGCGTGTGTATGCCCGACGAATATATGGCGTTCACCAGCTTCACCCACGAACCGATGAACAAGAAGGTGGCATTGAAGTTGACTGACAACTACAACGACGAACGCTTCGTCAACCTGCCTATCGACAGACTGATGGAACTGATGGAGAAGTCTGTCAGGTCTGGCCATCCCGTATGCTGGGAGGGCGACATCAGTGAACGGGGATTCTCATTCGCCGACGGTGTGGCAGATGTGCCGTTGGCAAAGCGCAACTGCTCTCAGGCGATGAGACAGAGGGAGTTTGACACTTTCCGCACCACCGACGACCACTGCATGGCAATAATCGGCATTGCCCGCGACAAGGAAGACAGGAAGTATTTCATCTGCAAGAACTCGTGGGGCACGGAGAATCCGTATGGCGGACTGATGTATATGTCGTTCGACTATGTGCGGCTGAAGACCATCGCCGTAATGCTCAACAACATCGTTCTGCCGGCTATGGAAGACTGATGACAGAGGGCTACGGATACAGACTGCCTGTATCTCCCAAATAGTCCTTTGCCAGCCACATTGCAAAAGATCTTCCCGCTACAAATGGATTGAGTATTACAGGTGTGTCCATATCATGCTGCTTTTTAACCCAAATCGGTCATTAGGGCTGGCCAGGATTTTGTTCTTTTAGAAGAGTGGATTTTGTTTGGCTTTTAATGAGTAATAGCGAGCTATTGCGAATTAAAAACAAGCAAAAGACGCCTTATAAAAAACAAAAGACTGCAAGCAGTTGTAAAATATTACATTGAGCGTCCTAATGACCGATTTGGGTTTAATGAAAAAACTATCCTCTATTTTGTTTTATTGCAAATAAAATAATTATAATCGCAATAAAGAAATATCTGAAGGTAAAAATACCAAAACAGTCTTCTGAGCATCAGATTGAAGTCTGGGGGTATTCCAGGCGACGGCACATGGTTTTTCTCTCCAAAAATCAATGTCCTAATGATTGATTTGGGATATGCAAATACGGGAAGAGAGCGTACGTTATGGTTTCGTACGCTCTCTTCCCGTATTTGCGCTGCATGCGGCTGTGCCCTGATACACACAGGGGGCATGCCGGTTGTGAGAATCTTATTCTTTGTATGCCTCTGCCATTGAAGCCGCGATGATATCCTCTGAAGTGACTTCCTTGGGAGTGGCCTGGATGTCGGAGAAATCAAACTCGTCGGCCTCCTTCTTCTCTTTTACGACCACCTTCTTCTCCTCCACCTTGTCTGAATATACAGGGGCTGTGCCCTCGTCCTTCGCCTGAGGAATTATGAAGTCGGTCTTCTGCTCCGTATCGGGCACGGTGAGCACCGGTTCCTCTTCCATCTTGGTGCGGTTGCCCTTGGCGGTGAACACGGCGTCGATGAACTGCGGCTTGCGTTTCAGCTGCTGCAGCGTTATCTTGCTGGCGAGCTGCTGGCTCTCCTTCTTGGAATAGCCTTCGCCTACGCCGCCCTCAAGACCCTCTATGAGCACCTGGTATTTGAATATAGGACTGTTTTTGCCCTCGCGGCTCTGCTCCAGAAGCTTGAAGTCGAGTTTCACCTTGTTTTTCTGACACCATTCTATGAGCTTGCTCTTGAAGTTTATCTCCTTGTATGCCACCTTGTCGATGTTGATGAGCTGTGATAGTATGCGCTTCTCCATGAATCGCATGCAAGCCTCGTAGCCTCTGTCGAGATACATCGCTCCCACAAGGGCCTCAAACGCATTCCCACCCATGTAGCTGTTGTGGGAGGGAGTATGTTTGCCGAATTTTATCAGTTGGGTGATGCCCATCTCGGTGGCGAGACGGTTCAGAGTGTCGCGCTGCACTATCTTGCTGCGTGTGCTTGTGAGGAAGCCTTCGCGCTTTCCCTCGAAGTGGCGGTATACGATGTCGCCAACGATAGCGTCGAGGATAGCGTCGCCAAGGAATTCGAGGCGCTCATTGTTCAGTGGCTTTCCTTTCTCGTTGCGCCTGGTCACACTCTTGTGCATCAGGGCGAGCTTGTAGAATTGTATCCTGTGTGGGTAGAAACCGAAGATTTCGTAAAGAGCCGCACGAAGCTCCTTGTCTTTGCTGAAAGGAAGCCTCATGCGGTCAATGAAATTATTAATCATCATACTTCTTGAAGATTACGCAAGCGTTATGTCCGCCGAAGCCGAACGTATTGCTGAGGGCAGCGCGTACGGTACGCTTCTGCGCCTTGTTGAAGGTAAAGTTCAAGTTGTAGTCGATGTTCTCGTCCTTGTCGTCCTCCTCGTGGTTGATAGTAGGAGGAATGATGTCGTTCTTGACAGCCAATACAGACACGAGGGCCTCAACGGCACCGGCAGCGCCGAGCAGGTGGCCAGTCATAGACTTGGTAGAGCTGATATTCAGCTTGTAAGCGTGCTCACCGAAGAGCTTCTGTATAGCCTTCACCTCTGAAACGTCGCCCACAGGTGTTGATGTGCCATGAACGTTGATATAGTCGATGTCCTCTGGTGTCATGCCAGCGTCCTTGAGAGCATTCTGCATCACGAGACATGCACCGAGACCCTCAGGATGAGAAGCGGTGATGTGGTATGCGTCGGCACTCATGCCCTCGCCCACCATCTCGGCGTAGATCTTGGCGCCACGCGCCTTGGCGTGCTCCAGTTCCTCAAGGATAAGGCATCCAGCACCTTCACCCATGATGAATCCGTCGCGGCTTGCGCTGAATGGACGTGAAGCGTGCTCCGGATCGTCGTTGCGTGTAGAAAGGGCGTGCATGGCGTTGAAACCGCCTACGCCACAAGCGCAGATGGCAGCCTCTGCTCCACCGGCAACGATAGCATCTGCCTTGCCAAGACGGATGAGGTTGAATGCGTCAGCCAGAGCGTTGGTTGAAGAAGCGCAGGCTGATGTAGTGGCATAGTTAGGTCCGTGGAAACCGTAGCGGATGGAAATCTGTCCGGCTGCGATGTCGGAAATCATCTTAGGGATGAAGAACGGGTTAAACTTCGGACCATTCTCCTGATGTGTGGCATAGTAGCCCACCTCGTCCTCGAATGTCTTGATACCGCCGATACCTACACCATAGACAACACCGATGCGGTTCTTGTCTACGCTCTCCAGATCCATCTTGCTGTCTTCAACAGCCTGTACTGCAGAAGCCATGGCGAGCTGAGCGTAGCGGTCCATCTTGCGAGCTTCCTTGCGGTCGATATAGTCGTTGACGTTGAATCCCTTCACCTCGCAAGCGAACTGTGTCTTGAACTGGGATGCGTCGAAATGTGTGATAGGAGCGGCTCCGCTTACGCCTTCGAGAAGGTTTTTCCAAGTTTCCTCAGGATTGTTTCCCACTGGTGTAACGGCACCGAGTCCTGTTACTACTACTCTTTTTAATTCCATATTTCAATTGTTTTATTTTTAAGGTTGACGAACGTCGGGATGACGAGAAGACAATTGGAAACTATATGACTGCTCGTTTTTCCGGCCAACACACAAAGCCGTTGACTCGCTATCTTAATGGTCATGAATTTATAGACATGAGACTTCTGCCCCGCAATTCGAAAACCCGTTGATTCACTGACATTTTGACTTTCAGATCAGCAAGCCCTATGACGGCATAATTTGCCTGTCCTTCCGCTTGCACCCACCAACTTGCCAACTTATCAACTTTAATAGAAAAAAAAGTGAAAGAAGTGAAGTGAGATCCATAGACCGGTCTCATCTCACTTCTTTCACCTTCGATTTATATCACTTCTGATAATTATTTTGCGTTCTCCTCGATGTAAGCGATAGCGTCGCCTACAGTAGCGATTGACTCAGACTTGTCATCTGGGATAGTGATGTTGAACTCCTTCTCAAACTCCATGATGAGCTCTACAGTATCGAGAGAGTCAGCACCGAGGTCTGTTGTGAAGCTTGCTTCTGGCTTAACCTCAGCCTCATCAACACCAAGTTTGTCTACGATGATAGCTCTTACTTTTGATTCAATTTCTGACATAATAGTTAATGTTTTTAAAGTGTTTAAATTATATTCAATTTCGTAAATCGGGTGCAAAGGAACGCATTTTTTATAACTTGTGCAAATAAATTCAACAAAAAAGCACTTTCTTTTGCACACAGAGGGTATAACTGTGCAGAAAATAGCGTGTTTTGTTACAATTTTTCTCTTCTTAAAGGATAATTTCCACGCAATTCCTCAAATTTCTCAGGAGCGTTTTTGAGTCGCCGGCTGTCGTCCAGAGGATTATAGAGTGCGAGTTTCGTGTCATCTTCACTGTCGCCTGCCTTGAAACCGTCTGGCAGAGAAGGCGGAAGGATATGCCATCGGTTCTCTATCCCGAAGTGGCGGCACAGGCCCTCAATCACCATATTGTCGGCGTTCGTCTTGCCGTCGGCGCTGTATCCGGCGATGTGGGGCGTACCTATATATACCTTATTTAATAATGCGAGGGAGATGTCGGGTTCTCCCTCCCATGTGTCGATGACGGCATCCTTCACCATCCCCTTGTCCAGGGCAGCGAGCAAGGCTCCGTTGTCTACCACACCGCCACGGCTCGTGTTTATTATCACCGGACACTTGGCAAGTCTGCCGAAAAAAGCCTCATCGGCAAGATGGAAAGTGGGATGGTTGCCGCCCTTAGTGAGTGGCACGTGGAAAGTTATGACGCTGCATTCTCTTTCTATCTGCCGCATGTCAACGAAATGTTCTGCCGTGCTGCCGCCGTCGCCAAGCGGTGGGTCGCACACGAGCACCTTGAAGCCCATGGCGCGTGCCTCTGCCACCACCTTGCTGCCTACATGACCGTAGCCCACAACACCGACGATGTCTTTCTCTGGCGATATGCCCTTTTCGCGGCACAGCAGGATGAGGGTAGAACGCAGATATTGCGCCACGCTGCCGGAGTTGCATCCCGGACAGTTCATCCAGCTTATCCCTGCCTTCTGCATGTATTCTGTGTCAATGTGGTCGTAGCCGATGGTGGCGGTGGCGACGAACTGCACCTTGCTCCCCTGCAGCAGTTTCTCGTCGCAGCATGTCCTAGTTCTCACTATCAGTGCATCAGCGTCCTCAACGTCGCCGGCAGATATGTCGGCACCCTTCAAATAGGTAACGTCTGGGCTTATCTCGCCAAGCGTCTCCCTAATATACGGAATCTTGTCGTCAACAATAATCTTCATGATTCATAAAACCTTTAATGTTGCCTTTATAACCTCGTGATGGGTTATTTATTGTGTTTTAGTTGGTCATATAAAATTATTTTATTAGATTTGCCACAAATTTAAACAACGTAAAGTCATGACATTCTCACAACTATGTAACAAGGTGTTCAATCTGGCTATCAACGACTACCATGTGAAAGACAATGTTGACACACAGATAAACAACCCGTACGACCGCGACTCCATTGAGAACCGCCTCTATCTGAAGTGCTGGATAGACACGGTGCAGTGGCATCTCGAGGACATCATCCGCGACCCGCACATCGACCCCGTAGAGGCTCTCAACCTGAAGCGCCGCATCGACAGAAGCAACCAGGACCGCACGGACCTCGTGGAGCAGATTGACAGTTATTTCCGCATGATATACAATGACGTGAAGCCCTTGGCTGACGCCACCATCAATACGGAAAGTCCGGCATGGGCAGTTGACCGCCTCTCTATCCTCGCCCTCAAGATATACCACATGAAGGAGCAGGTGAACCGCAGCGACGCATCCGATGAGCATATCGACAAGTGCCAGAAGAAGCTCAACGTGCTGCTGGAGCAGCAGGTAGACCTCGGCACTGCCATAGACCAGCTTCTCGACGACATAAAGGCGGGAAGGAAATACATGAAGGTGTACAGACAGATGAAGATGTACAACGACCCTTCTACTAACCCTATCCTCTACGCAAACAAGAAATAAGGCGGGAGCCCACGCTCCGCAGCCTTCTGCACACGAATGAAAACCGACCATATACTGGTAATAAGATTCTCGGCTATGGGCGACGTCGCAATGACGGTCCCCGTAGTCTATTCACTGGCCAAGCAGTATCCTGACGTCAGGATTACGATGCTTAGCCAGAAATTCGCGCGCCCGTTCTTCAAGCACATGCCACACAACGTGGGGTTTATGGAAGCTGACCTCAAGAACGAGTACCATGGAGTGAAGGGGCTGAACGCCCTTTACCGCCGGCTGATGGCAAAGAACTTCACCGCCATCGCCGACCTGCACAGCGTGCTGCGGTCGAAATATCTGCGCATGAGGTTCAATATCGACCGTTTCAAAGTGGCACATATCGACAAGCATAGAGCCGGACGACGTGCCATCACGGCGATGGAGAACAAGCAGCTCGTGCAACAGCCCACACCATTCAGCAACTATGCCGATGTATTCGCACAGCTGGGCTATCCGGTGAAAGTGGAGTTTGAATCCATCTTTGCCGACGGCGGCAACGAACTCTCGCAGCTCTCCGAACCGTTCAACGTGAAGCCGGAGGAACAGCAGTGGATAGGAGTGGCACCGTTTGCCGCCCATAAAGGCAAGATATACCCTAAGGAGCAGATGGAAAAGACGCTGACCATCATCTCCGAACGCCATCCCGACGCAAGAATACTGATGTTCGGCGGCGGCAAGTCGGAAATGGACACCATGGCGGCATGGCGCGAGCGCAACCCCCGCCTGGAGATAGCGTCCCGTGTGCTCGGCGGAATAGACAAGGAACTGATACTGATGAGCCATCTCGACGTGATGCTCTCGATGGACAGTTCGAACATGCACCTCGCATCCCTCGTGGGCACACCGGTGGTGAGCGTATGGGGAGCAACCCATCCTTACGCCGGATTCATGGGCTGGGGACAGAGCGAGAGCAATGCCGTGATGATAGACATGCCGTGCAGACCGTGCAGCATCTACGGCAACAAGATATGCACGAAGGGCGACTATCCTTGTCTGACCGGCATCACGCCGGAGCAGATTGCCGGACGGGTGGACATCGTTCTACTACAGAAAAAGAGAAAGTAAGTGACAGTGAAACAATAACTTGATTTCTCACTCAAATCGTACCAAGTTATTATTTTACCGTCACTAAACGTACCCGTTTTACGGAACTAACTAAAAAACGCCAAAACCATCAGACCATCTGGTTTTTTGCTGTAATATTCTGACAAACAGTCAGTTGACTACCAACCGATTGTCAGCAAACTGTCTGGATGGTTTGAAGACGAGAGATAATTGTCAGGCGAAAGGGAATCAGATGAATGGAATTCGGACGACAGGAATTGCACAAGTCGGCAGAATCCTGCAAATAGGAATATGGATATTGCAATATGAACTTATTGGACAACCGCTTGGCGTAAAATCTGCCCAGCTGGGGCAAGGTGCTTGCCCCAGTTGAGAAAGCTACTTGCCCCAGTTGGGCAAGCAGCGTGCCCGTTTTTGGTTCAATTATCATGGATGACAATGGATATATTGGAGTTGGCGTATAAGCCCTAATGACCGGCTTGGGATAAAATAAAGAAACAAAATAAGGGCTTCCCGTGGGGGAAGCCCTATTTTATTTCTTGGCAATCATGCCAAAAGCGTTGCTTTCTGAAAAAAATCAGTTCAGAGCCTCGTCGAGGTCAGCACCAGCCTTGAACTTGGCAACCTTCTTGGCTGCGATTGTAATCTTCTGCTTTGTTGCAGGGTTGATACCCTCGCGAGCTGGACGCTCGTTAACGCTGAATGTACCGAAACCGATCAAAGCCACCTTGTCACCTGCTACGAGAGCATCCTTTATTGCCGCTGTTGTAGCCTCAAGAGCCTTCTTTGCGTCAGCCTTTGTCAAACCAGCGCCTTCAGCGATTTTGTCTATAAGTTCTGTCTTGTTCATAATTGATGTTTTTTATTTGATTAATAAATTTGTCGTATACATGCGTAATACGCTGGCGAAGCAAGGTTTACGCAGGAAAATGTTTCGCAAATATAGCGCAATCCTTTTTAAATTCAAATAAAAATCAGGAAAAAGTTATGAATAAGATTAAAAAAAGTGTCTTATCCCCCTCTATAATAGCATTTCACGGATATTTTTAGTACTTTTGCCACCTGAATTAATCAAATAATGACGTTTTAATATTATGCGCAATATTCCTACGATAACGAAAAACCTGTTGATAATAAATGTGCTGATGTTCGCGGCATATTTCGTCTTCTCACGACTGAATATCGACCTCAACAGTCTGTTGGGACTGCATTTCTTCCTCGTGTCAGACTTCCACCTGTACCAGCTCGTGACATATATGTTCATGCACGCCGGTCTGTCGCACATCTTCTTCAACATGTTCGCCCTATGGATGTTCGGACGCATCGTGGAGACGGTGTGGGGCCCGAAGCGTTTTCTCACCTACTATCTCACCTGCGGCATCGGAGCCGGTCTGATACAGATGGTGGCACAGTTCATCTCCTTCTATCTCACGATGAAGGGAGCATATCCGGAGTTCGGCATCGGCGACGTGATGACGGCGGTGCATGCCAACGAGTTCGCGCTAAACACCTGGACCACAGTGGGTGCCTCGGGAGCGATATACGGCATACTGCTGGCTTTCGGAATGCTGTTTCCGGAGGAGAGGATATTCATATTCCCGCTACCCGTGCCCATCAAGGCAAAGTGGTTCGTTGCAATATATGCCGTGCTTGAACTTTCGCTCGGCCTCGGAATGCCAGGCGACAGCGTGGCACATTTCGCACACCTCGGCGGCATGCTCTTCGGCTATCTGCTCATCCGCTATTGGCAGCGCCATCCCAACGGTGGATACGGCGGCGGTTTCTATGGTGGCGGATATGGTTCGGGCTATGGCAGCACCGGCGGCAGAAGCATTGCCGACAAACTGAAAGATTTCTTCTCACGCTTCAAGAAGCCGGGTCACGACAACTCTTCTTTCGGCGGAGGCAGCAGGGAAAGCGACTGGGACTACAACGCCCGCAAGAACAAGGAACAGGAGGAGATAGACCATATCCTCGACAAGATACGCAAGAGCGGATACGACAGTCTGAGCGAAAAGGAAAAGAGGAAACTCTTTGAAAACGGCAAGAAATAAGCGGATGGACAAAGTCAAGAAGTTCACTATGCACATGCTGGCGGCAGCGAGTGCCGTCACGGTATGCGTGATGTTGGCCGTGGGATACAGCTACAAGCTGAACCCCGTGGAGCACCCCCTCTTTGCCAATGTCGGACTTGTCTTCCCCATATTCCTGCTCATAAACGGCGGCTTCCTCGTATTGTTTCTGCTCACATGGAAGCGCCTCACGCTCATACCGTTAGCGGGATACGTATTGTGCTACATTCCGGCACATTTCTATTCACCACTCAACATGCTGCATTCCACTCCCGACGGCGCCATAAAGGTGATGTCGTACAACGTGTATATGTTCCACAACGGCGACTCGGCAAGCATACAGAAGATAGCCGACTACGTGAACGGCAGCGGCGCCTCCATAGTCTGCATGCAGGAGGCGGCGTTTTCTGATGTCATACGCGACGCCTTCAAGAAGGAATACGAATACATCGACACCATGCGCAACGGCGTGAACGGCGAGGTGCAGATAGTGCTGAGCAAATTCCCCATACTGTCGAAGACGCGCATCAACCCCGAACTCTCCGGCTGCATGTGCGGAGCCTACGAGGTGCTTATCGACGGCGACCGCACCACGGTGATAAACTGCCACTTCGAGACATCGGGCCTCACCCTGGAAGAGCGCAGCGAGTTCCGCAATATCGTGAAGGGAGACTGGGAGAACCGTTCCGTACGCCAGGACTCCAAGCGCATGATAGTGCGTCTGGGCGAAGCAGCCAAGCGCAGGGTGCCTCAGGTGGAAGGTGTCATCAGATATATAGAAAGCCGCAAGGGAGAACCTATTCTCCTCTTCGGCGACTTCAACGACACCCCCATCTCATATTGCCACCATCTGCTCGCCAGAACCCTCACCGACTGCTACGTGACGACAGCCAACGGTCCCGGCATATCCTATCACTACAACCGTATCTACGTGCGCATCGACAACGTGATGTGCTCCAACGACTGGCACCCCTACAACTTCACCGTAGACAGGAGCATCAATGTCTCCGACCACTATCCTCTGTGGGGATTTGTAAAGAAATCTCTGCATAATGATAAAAAAACACACTGACAGTTTAAGAAGTTTAAAAAAAATCAGTATCTTTGCACGCTATGTAGGGCTGTATTGTGCTTTCTCACACGGAAACCATCATGCCCCGACAGGAAACTTCACGTATCAAAGCCTCGGGGAGCCCCTGCGGAGTCCCGCTTCAGAGCAGCAAGGCAATGATGCAGGATATATCTGAAAAACTATAATTAAATCAATAAAAACAAAATGCAAAACAAAGGAATTGTAATTGTACTGGCAGTCTTGATGACCCTTGCAAGCATCTTCTATTTGTCTTTCTCCGTTGCCACAAACTATTATGACAGCGAGGCAGCAAAGATAAAAGATCCTATTGCTCAGCAGGATTACAAAGACTCAGTGAAGTACCTCGGCATTTATTCCTACCAGAGATGTCTCGAAACCCAGATCGGTCTGGGTCTTGACTTGAAGGGCGGTATGAATGTTATCTTGGAGATTTCCGTTCCGGACGTAGTGGAGACACTGGCTGACCACAAGACAGACGCTGCCTTCGTGAAGTCTATGGAACAGGCTAAGAAGGAGGAAGAGACAAGTCAGAGCGACTTCATCTCTCTCTTCATCAAGTATTATCGTCAGAACGCACCTGGCCACCGCCTGGCAGAAATCTTTGCCACACAGCAGCTCAAGGGACAGGTAAGCACCCAGAGCTCCGACAAGGAGGTGGAGAAGGCTCTCCGCTCACAGGTGCAGTCGGCTATCGACAACTCATACAACGTCGTTCGCAACCGTATCGACAAGTTTGGTGTCGTACAGCCTAACATCCAGAAGCTCGAAGGCCAGGAAGGCCGCATCATGGTGGAAATGCCTGGTGTTCGTGAGCCTGAGCGTGTGCGCAAGCTCCTCCAGGGTAGCGCAAACCTTGAATTCTGGGAGACATACAACAGCGAGGAAATCACTCCTTACCTGCGCCAGCTTGACCAGACAATGGCTAACGGCGGCGAGGTGAAGAAAGACACCGCTGCCACTGAGAAGAAGGACGACGCTGCCGAGAAGGCTGAGGTTGCCGAGAAGACTTCTCCTGCAAAGCTCAAGGTCAACGCCAACAAGAACAGCGCTGCCAAGGCTGCTGCAAGCTCTGAGAGCGCACAGATGGCACAGGCAAAGAAGACAAATCCGCTTCTCGCAGTTCTGCAGCTCGCGCCACAGGGTTCTCTCAGCGTTGTTGGTTATGCCAACGTGCGCGACACTGCTGCCGTGAACAAGATTATCTATTCTGCTGCCGCAAAGCAGGTTCTGCCTTCTGACCTCAAGCTCCTTTGGGGTGCGAAGCCGGCTGACGGACTTTCTGTAAAGAACGTTTATGAGCTTTATGCACTGAAGGTTACACAGAGCAACGGCCATGCTCCGCTCGAAGGTGACGTGATCACCGACGCCAAGGATGAGTTCGACCAGATGAGCAACCGTCCAAGCGTAAGCATGTCGATGAACTCTGACGGTGCACGCCGCTGGGCTGAGATGACAAAGGCAAACATCAACAAGGCTATCGCCATCGTTCTCGACGGTGCCGTATATAGCGCACCTCGCGTAAACGGCGAGATTTCAGGCGGTAACTCTCAGATTACAGGTAACTTCACCATTGAGGACACCAAGGACTTGGCAAACACTCTGAAGTCCGGACGTATGCCTGCTCCGGCACGTATCGTGCAGGAAGACGTGGTTGGTCCTACACTCGGTGCACAGTCAATCCAGCAGGGTCTCATCTCATTCGCCGTGGCGTTCATCCTCTTGATGCTCTACATGGTTCTCATGTATGACTTCATCCCTGGTATGATGGCAAACTTCGCTTTGCTCGTCAACCTCTTCTTCACACTCGGAATCCTGACGTCGTTCCAGGCGGCGCTTACGATGCCTGGTATCGCCGGTATCGTATTGACACTCGGTATGGCGGTCGACGCTAACGTGCTTATCTATGAACGTACGAAGGAGGAGCTTCGCAAGGGCAAGGCTCTGCGTGAGGCTATCAAGGCTGGTTACGGAAATGCCTTCTCGGCTATCTTCGACTCCAACCTCACCTCTATCATCACCGGTGTTATCCTGTTCGTATTCGGTACAGGTCCTGTACGTGGATTCGCCACTACTCTTATCATCGGTATCTGCTGCTCATTCTTCACCGCAGTATACCTCACACGCCTCGTTTACGAAAACCGCCTGGCTAAGGACAAGTGGCTGAAACAGAACTTCACCACACGTCTCTCCCGCAACTTCTTGCAGAACAACCACGTGGGCTTCATGAACATGTATAAGAAGACCTTCACAATAGTTGGTATTCTCATTGCAGTATTCGTGGTTAGCTTCTTCGTTCGCGGCTTGAGCAAGAGCATCGACTTCACCGGTGGTCGCAACTACGTTGTGAAACTGGAGAAGGCCGTTGAGCCGGAGGATGTGTCAAGAGCTCTGCAGACCTCGTTCCCTAACAGTTCTGTAAGCGCATTGGCATTGGGTACTGACCACAAGACAATCCGTATCTCTACCAACTACAAGATAGAGTCTAACAGCCCTACAATCGACGACGAGGTAGAGGAAATCCTCTTCAAGGCGTTAAGCAAGGAGGGTATGGTAACCCAGAAGAGCGTAGAGGCTTTCAAGAATCCTGACGTGCGTGCCGGTGGTTCTATCATCAGCAGTGCAAAGGTAGGTCCGTCGGTGGCTAAGGATATCACATACGGTGCTATCATCAGCGTCATCTTCGCCCTCATCGCCATCTTCCTCTACATTCTGTTGCGTTTCCGCAACTTGGCATTCTCTCTCGGAGCCAGCGTTGCCCTCGCAATCGATACTGTAGTGGTATTGGGCTTCTACTCACTCCTGTGGAACGTCGTTCCTTTCTCTCTCGAGATCGACCAGACGTTCATCGGAGCTATCCTTACCGTTATCGGTTACTCTATCAACGATAAGGTGGTGGTATTCGACCGTATCCGTGAGAACCTCGGCCTCTACAAGAAGCGCGACTTCTTCACGATATTCAACAACTCTCTGAATGAGACACTGGCCCGTACCGTGAACACCTCTCTCACTACATTGATCGTGTTGCTCTGTATCTTCATCCTCGGTGGTGACAGCATCCGCAGCTTCGCGTTCGCAATGATTCTCGGTGTGATATTCGGTACTCTCTCATCTATCTTCGTTGCTGCTCCTATTGCCTACATGACATTGAGCCGCCGCGACAAAGGTCAGCGTGGAGACAAGGCTATCGAAGAGATGGCATAACGGCATCTCTCTGAAATAAGAACCCATCAGCATCACCCATGATCCGGAAGGATTGTGGGTGATGTTTTTTTTTGAGAAATAATCAAGCCCGACCTCTTTGTCCGTTTTTTTCATTACCTTTGTATCATATAAGCTGAAAAGCAACATATTGAATATAATCACAATTCTAATACCATACCGCGACATGCACACAAACGCAAGGTTTACATCAATAATCCGTAGGTACGGGATGCTTGTCATTCTGTTTCTCGCCGTTTCTCTCTGCTCATCGGCACAAGAGGAGGCTACATCACAGCAACACGCCTGGCAGGCGATTATAGGCGAAATGATGGACGACAGCGACGAGGATGTGGCGCAGTGGGAATCAATGTACGATGCGCTGTGCGACCTCGAACAGTCGCCGGTTGACATCAACCACGCCACCCGCGAGGACCTTGAGCGCATACCATTCCTCAGCGATGACGAGGTGGCTGACATCCTGGAATATATATACCGAAACCAGGAGATGAAAACCACAGCCGAACTCGCCATGATACGGTCTCTGACATTCACCAACCGACGGCTGTTGCCATACTTCATAGTGATAACTCCCGTGGAGAAGCGCAGCTCACTGACGCTCAAAAACATCATCAAATACGGTGAGAACATCCTCACCGCCACCGGCAACATTCCTCTCTACGAGCGGAAAGGTGACAAAAACGGGTATATGGGATATAAATATCGCCACAGCATTCGCTACGAATACCGCTATACCGACAATTTCAGACTGGGCATCGTGGGAGCGCAGGATGCCGGCGAACCGTTTTTCTCTGGCCGCAACAGCATGGGCTACGACTTCTATTCATATTATCTCTCTATAAGGAAACTCGGACGCCTCAAGGCTCTCACTCTCGGACGCTACAAGGTGAAGATGGGAATGGGATTGCTCGTGAATAATGATTTCTCGATAGGAAAGACAACCTCAATGGCTTCTTTCAACAAGACGGGGACTGCTATCCGTCCGCATTCCTCACGGTCATCCGGCAACTATATGCAGGGCGGTGCCGCCACGGTGAGGATTTCTCCATGTCTCGATCTCACTGCTTTCGTATCATACCGGTATATCGACGCCACGCTGAACAACGACGACGGTTCTATAGCCACGATACTGAAGACTGGATACCACCGCACGGAGACGGAGATGAAGAAGAAAAACAACGCTTCGCAGTTTGCCGCCGGAGCGAACCTCTCGTTCATGAAGTCGCATTTCGTTGGCGGCGTGTCGGCATACTACACGAGCCTCGACAAGCGCCTCAGCCCAAACACCAATTCGCTTTACCGCAGATATTATCCCCATGGCGAACGTTTCTATGGCATGAGCGTAGACTATGGCTACCGCAGCGGACTGTTCTCCTTCAGGGGAGAAACAGCAACGGGAAGCAGCCACGCATGGGCTACGATAAACACGATGTCATACCGCCTGGCGTCTAATTTCACCATGCGCCTCGTGCAGAGATATTATTCATACAAGTATTATTCGCTCTTCTCTCAAAGCTACAGCGACGGAGGAAGAGTGCAAAACGAAAGCGGAGTGTATGTGGGGGCTGACTGGAAGCCCTTTGGCGGTCTGCTGCTGAGCTATTACGCCGACGCAGCTTATTTCCCGTGGGCACGGTATCAGGCATCAACGGCATCACGTTCTTTCGACAACCTGTTTTCTGCCGTTTACACCACAGGACGCCTCACGCTGACAGGGCGCTACCGGCTGAAGAAACGGCAGAAAGACAATGCCGACAAGACGGCACTGATTTACAAGACAGACCAGCGTGCTCGCCTGGCGGCACTATACGATGGCGGCAGCTGGAGCATAAAGGCTCAGATAGACGGCACCACAACGGTGTTCAAAGAGCGCAGCAACGGATATATGGCTTCTCTCGGCGGTGGCACCACGGCAATACGCCGCTTCGCCATCTACGCCACATGCGGATATTTCCACACCGACGATTACTACAGCAGCATATACAGCTATGAACGCGGCATGCTTTATGATTTCTCCTTCCCGTCGTATTACGGCGAAGGAATCCGCTATGCGCTCATCGTGAAGTATATGCCCACCAAGCGTCTATACGTGATGGCAAAGGCTGGCACGACCGATTATTTCGACCGTTCGCAAGTGGGAACGGCACTGCAACAGGTGGATGCATCATCTCTCACCGACATACAGTTGCAGCTGCGTTGGAAATTCTGAAATAATTTGGAGTTCCACAGATTGGAATCAATACAATAGTCCGAAACTCCATAACGGGAGTATATCACCATTTGCATATTCCATATCATCCCTCACCACAAAAGCATTTTCAACATCCCTTATTTGGCGGTGGCTTTTCTTTGCTCCTCCAATCTCAAAAGTATATTTACCTATGGCGAAGTCTGATACCTTGGAAGATGTAACATCACATGCCAGACGGGTCTGGTTGTAGAAGAACGTTTCCCTGACATTACCTATGTTGGCATTCTCGCCAGATATGGCATATATCAGATTGGTGTTGTCAAGATAAACCTTTTCCACCTTTCCCAAGCCTCTCATTCCGCCTGTCTCATCGCGCAACTGACCTATCATACCTGCCTTTTCCATATATAGCAGATAAGTAGGGATATCATTTCTGCTCACCTTTATTTCATTTGCCAGACCTGTAGCCTCCGGCTTGTAAGGCACATTACCGGCTAGGATCGTCAGCATCCTACGTAATTTCTTACCCGTAGCTGGCGACATATTAGCAAACTGTGGTATGTCTACTTCCATAGTAAGGCGAACCACCTGTTGCAGTCTCTGCTGCACATAGCCTTCTTCTGCGAATGGATAATAGCCTTCACGCAAATACTTGTTGAACAATGGTATGGGATGGAGAATGCCTTCGATACGTGTATTGCCATCCAACACATCCTCAAGACTCCTGACTGGTGTCTTGATGCCATGAAACAATTCGAGGTATTCACGGAAAGACAGCCCCTGCATATCAAACAGTAATGCACGCCGACTCAAATCGGCTTCACCCTCAAGAATATCAAGTACTGAAGAACCAGTAAAGAATATATGCAGCTCTGGATGGGAATCATAAATCTGCTTCAATTCTCTCGACCAGCCGTCATATTTATGAACTTCGTCTATAAACAGCCATTTACCACCTTCTCTCACAAACTCGTCAGCTGTATCCACAAAGGTATGGGTGGTGAAATAACTGTGATCTGCCGATATGTAGAGAGTTTGTTGCTGATCTGCCTCTGCCATCTCCTTGATTCGCTGCAGTATCATTGTTGACTTACCGACACCACGCGGTCCCATCAACCCTACGAGCCTTGCCTCCCAAGGCAACTTCTCATACATATAGCGTTTGAAGTCTAAACTTACAAGACTTAACTGTTCGTTCATGAAGTTAACAAGTGTAATATCCATATCCGTATTATTTTTATACCGCCGAGGTTGGTTCCATAATAAAGTTTGCACTCTCCAAAGTGCATATAATACCACAAAATGCACCTTCCAAGGTGCACTTAATTAAAAGAAATGCACCTTCAAAGGTGCATATTCTGGATTCATCTGCACTTTCCAAGGTGCAAACATAAGATTTTAAAATGGGAAAAGCAAGAAAATCAGGAAAAAATGTTTTTCATCCCAACACGACACGCTCCACATCGATATCCTCGTTGAGGAAGAGCTGTGCTGACTCACGAAACTTCTCAGCACTCTCTGTGGTGAGATAATGGCAGGTGCCGTGCTTGGAGCAGCGCATATCCATCTCAGGATGGCGCATGAGATAGTCTTTCAGACTGTTGGAGACATATTCGCCCTGCGGCACGATGCGCACACCACGCGGCACATACTTCAGAATCTTGTTCAGAAGCAGCGGATAATGGGTGCAGCCGAGGATGATGGAGTCTATCTGCGGGTCGCGGCGCATCAGATTGCCGATGCGCTTTTCCACGAAATAGTCGGCACCTGGACTGTCATATTCGTTGTTTTCTATCAGCGGCACCCACATGGGGCATGGCTCTCCCGTCACGGTGATGTCGGGATAGAGCTTGTGTATCTCCATCACATAGCTCTCGCTCTTGATGGTTCCGGCGGTAGCAACGATGCCCACGTGGCGCGACTGCGTGATGCTGCCGATACATTCCGCCGTGGGACGTATCACGCCGAGCACACGGCGGTTGGGGTCTATCTGCGGCAGGTCATTCTGCTGTATCGACCGCAAGGCTTTGGCGGAGGCGGTATTGCAGGCGAGGATGACGAGATGGCATCCCATGCTGAACAGTTTCTCCACTGCCTCACGGGTGAACTGATATACGATGTCGAACGACCGTGGACCATACGGAGCACGGGCGTTGTCGCCGAGATAGAGATAGTCGTACTGCGGCAGCAGCTGACGCATCTGATGAAGGATGGTCAGTCCGCCATAGCCGGAATCGAACACTCCGATAGGACCTGTTTTACCTGTAGATTCAATCATAGTAGTATGATGTTTATATGATTGCAAACCATAGTTGTTACGCAACTGTTCCCAATCAGTCTTATGGACCGGTTGGGGATTATTTCAGTGCGTCAGCGATTATCACGCTGATGTCATCGCCCTTGGTACTGTCAACATACGGGCAGGCGTCGCCGTCGGTATTCAGCACGAAGGCATAGCCACGCTCCATACCGATTTTCTTTACCGTTGCATTGAGCTTACGCTTGAGAGGAGCGAAGGCATCGTTTTCTGCCTGAGAGAGCAGACGCTTGGCTTCCTCCTTGAACTTCAGGTTCTTCTGCAACAGTTCCTGCAGCTCTGCCTGACGCTTGTCGAGGATGGCTGGAGCGAGGGTGCGCTGGTTCTCGAGAAAGTCCTCATATTTAGCGTTGAACTCGTCTTCTGCCTTCTTCAGTTCGTTGTCATACTGGTTGCGCAGCTTGTTCACATTGGTGGCAGCCAGCTCATAGTCGGGCATCGACTTGAGGGCTTCGCCATAACTGAAATAAGCGAACTTGAAATCCTGTGCCTCAGCAGCAAAAGCGAAGATGGCAACGAAGAGAAATAAGAAAATTCTTTTCATAATCTGATAGGTGTTGTTGATTTAAAGCAGAATGTGTCAAAAGCAAGGAGCGTTATAAGGCGCAGTCCTCTACTTTTGACACACTCCGTATGTAATATCTCCACGGTGACTGCCGTCTCCGGCTTCAGACTTCCGTCATCCGCCTCACACACTGTCCACCGTATTTGCGGTCTGTATTACTTCAGCTTGTTGAGCTCAGCCTTCACGTCAGCAGTAACGTCCTTGCTGAGAGTGTCGCTGATGTATGGAATACCGCTTGAGAGGTCCATGATGTAAACATAGCCGCCAGCCTTGCCAACGTTCTTGATGGCGTTCTGGAGCTTTGTAACGATAGGCTGGAGCTTCTCGTTCTGGAGCTTCTGGATAGCCTGAGCGTTATCCTGCTGAGCCTGCTGGAACTTCTGGTAGAGGTCCTGCAGAGTAGCCTCTGTCTCCTTGCGCTTGGTATCGTTCATAGTAGCCTGAGTCTTGTCATACTCCTCAGCCTTCTTCTGGATTTCTGTCTGCATCTCCTTGAGCTGGTTGTCATAGACCTTTGCCTGACCCTCAACCTCAGCGCGTGCCTTAATGAACTCTGGCAGGCTCTCCATAACGGCCTGTGCGTTGACATGTCCGAACTTCTGTGCGAATGTTGCGATAGGAGCGAACAACATCAACATTAAAATCAGTTTTTTCATTTTCGTTGTTTATTTGTTTTGTTATTAATATTATTCTTGTCTTTCCACGTTTTCTCTGTGCGGTGCAAATGTAATATGTTTTTTATTACCCACCAAATAATCCATCACTAAATCAGTTGGCTGAATATCCGAGCTTGGTAAGCACCTCATTGCTGATGTCCACCTTTGGCGAAGCGAAGATGATGCCGGTGTCTGAAGCACGGTCGAGCACGAGGGAATATCCGCGCAGCTCGCTGATGTCCTTCACGGCATTGTATATCTCCTCCTGTATAGGGGTCATCAGACTGGTGCGCTTCTTGAACAGTTCGCCTTCCGGTCCGAAATATTTCTTTTTCAGTTCGCTTGCCTCTTTCTCCTTGGCGAGGATGGCTTCCTGACGGGCTTTCTTCTGCTCCTGCGAAAGGAATACCGACTCGTTCTGATAGTTCTTGTAGAGCGTCTGCACCTCTGTGCCCATGGCGTCGACTTCTGCCTGCCATTTCTTTGCCACCTGAGAGAGCTGCTCGTTGGCACGCTCATAGGCAGGGATATTCTTGAGGATATACTCCATATCGACGAGAGCGAACTTCTGTGCGCTCATGCCCAATGCTGAAACCAGCATCACGGCGATAAACAATAGTTTCTTCATTGTGTTAATATTTTCTTTATCCATTATTTAGAACTCCTGACCGAGGATGAAGTGGAACTGCGATCCGCCTCTCTTATACGATGATCCGTTGAGCACCTTGTCGAAACCGTATGCCCAGTCGATACCCATCAGTCCCACCATCGGCAGATAGATACGCACACCGATACCGGCAGAGCGCTTCATGTCGAACGGGTTGAACTTCTTGGTGTCGCTCCAGGCGTTACCTGCCTCCACGAAGGTGAGTCCGTAGATTGTGGTGTTGCCGAGCAGGAACGGATAGCGAAGCTCCATGGTGAAGCGGTCGTAGGCATAGCTGTTGTATCCCACCGTACCGTTCTCGTATCCACGGAGTCCGATGGTCTCTTCTGCATAGCCTGAAGAGTATCCGCTCATACCGTCACCTCCCACATAGTATGTTTCGAATGGTGACTTCTTGTGCTTGTTGTATGATCCCAGGAGTCCCATCTCGGCGCGTGCCATGAGCACGAGGCACTTCTGGCCATTGGTGAGGGCAGTGAAGGTACGTGCCTTGAACTTCCATTTGTGATACTCCACCCAACGGTATTTCTCCTGCTGCTCGTCCTTGTAGTTAGGCGACTGAGGGTCGGTGGCAAGGTTGGCATAGTCTTTCTTCTGGAACTTTGACCATGGCGGAGTGATTGTCACAGAAGCCAGGAACTCTGATCCACGACGTGGGAAGAGCTGGTTGTCGGTAGATGTTCTTGAGAGCGAGAGCGAGAAGTTGAGGTTGTTGCAGTTACCGTCTGTCACGATGAAGTACTGCCAGTTCTTCAACATATATCTCTGGAACGACACCTCTGCCGAGAGGGTGAAGTAGTCGTCAGGCCAGCGCAGGCGCTTGCCCCATCCCACTGATATTCCGAACAGCTCCACATATTTGTCTGGGTCGAGATAGTTCTCGTAGTTAAAGTTGTTTGAGCTTCCGTATCCGTAGAAGTTGTAGTAATAGTTGTTCATCAGCGCACTGCTGTAGTAGTTGCTGTTCACGTCGGTCTGCTTTGAGAAGTATGCACCGACGGTGAACTGTATCGGTCGCTTGCCTCCGAACCAGTTTGTGGAATATGAAGCGTTATACGACTGATAGTATGAACCGTTGGTCTGGGCGCCGAGCGAGAGTGTCTCTCCGTCGCCGATAGGCATGATGCCGCGGTGCTCACGGTTTTTGTTGAACAGGTTGCGCATCGAGAAGTTGTTGAGCTTCAGTCCTACACGACCGATCACACCGGTCTGTCCCCATCCGAGCGAGAACTCCACCTGGTCGTTTGACTTCTGCACGAGGTCGTAGGAGATGTCCACGGTTCCTGTTTCGTAGTTCGGCTTCACGTCTGGCTGTATCTGCTCCGGGTCGAAATGTCCCATCGATGCGAGCTCACGGGCAGAACGCTGCAGGGCATCCTTCGAGAAGAGGTCGCCTGGCTTTGTGCGGAGCTCACGGCGTATCACGTTCTCATAGAGTCTTGTGTTGCCGTTGATGCGCACTCTGCTGATATGTGCCTGCTGTCCCTCGAAGATTCTCATCTCCAGGTCGATGGAGTCGCCCACGATGTTCACCTCTGTCGGCTGCAGGTTATAGAAGAGGTATCCGTCGTTCCAGTAGTTGTTGCCCACGGCGTCCTCATCTTCGCTGAGTCGTTTGCCGAGCAGCTTCTGGTTATACACATCGCCCTTCTTCATGCCGAGCACACGGTTGAGATAGTCGGTGGTGAATACGGTGTTGCCCACCCATGTGATGTTGCGGATATAGTATTTCTTTCCTTCTGTGACTTTCAGATATATGTTCACGTGCTTGGGGTCGTTTTCCCACACGCTGTCTTCCAGTATTGCGGCATCGCGGTATCCCAGCTCGTAGTATTTGTCGAGCAGCGCCTGCTTGCCTTCCTTATATCTCTCCGGCGTGAACTTGGTGGCTTTCAGGAAGCTCGACAGTTTGCCTGCCTCACGGATCTTGCCGAGGGCGCCCTTTGAGAAGAGTCCACCCTTTATCTTCTTGGTAGACAGTTGTTTGTTGCCATCGATGATGATGTTTCTCACCTTTATCTTCTCCTTCTTGTCCACATCAACATTGAGGATGACCTGGTTCTTGTTGGAGATGTCGTCAATCTGGGTTATCGTTATCTCGGCATTGTTGAAGCCCTTGTCCTTGAAGTATTTCTCGGCGAGGGTCTTCGCTCTGTCGAGCATGTTTGGAGTTATCTGGCTGCCTTTGAGCAGTCCGAGTTTCGTCTCCATGTCTTCTCTTTCCGATTTCTTCACTCCCGTGTAGTTGATTACCGACACACGCGGACGGGTGGCAAGATAGAAATGCAGGAATATCTTGTCGCCGATGATGGAGTCGGCGGCTACAGTGACCTTTGAGAAGAGTCCATGGCGCCAGTATCTTTTCACGGCGTCGGTGATTTCCTGTCCCGGCACAGATATCTCCTGTCCCACGGTGAGTCCTGAGATACCTGTCAGCATATAGTCTTCGTATCCGTCCACACCTGATACGGCGATGCCGGCGATGACGCAGTTGCGTGGTGATCCAGCGTATGTTATGTCTGGGTTTACGATCTTCTCCTGTGCACAGGCATCGGATGCCATTATCACCGCTGCTATGCACAACAGCACTTTCTTTAATAACTTATTCATCGTTGTTTATGTCGTATAATCTTTTGTCTTCTTGTTCTCCTGTTGCCTCAGTTTTTCTCCTGTTCCACCTGCTCCTCTGTCTTTCCGAAGCGTCGCTGCCTTGACTGGTAGCTGGCTATCGCCTTGTGAAGGTCTGCCTCGGCGAAGTCGGGCCAGTATGTGTCGCAGAAATAGAGTTCTGAATATGCTATCTGCCATAGCAGGTAGTTTGATATGCGCAGCTCTCCTCCGGTGCGTATCAGCAGGTCGGGGTCTGGCATGAAACTGGTGACGAGATGCTTGCTGATGAAGTCCTCGTTGATGTCGTCGGCCTTGGCTTTTCCTTCTGCCACGAGCGTTGATATCTCCTTCACCGCCTTCGTTATCTCCCATCTTGACGAGTAGCTGAGGGCTATGACCATTGTCATTGCCTTGTTGTCGGCGGTATGGTCTATGGTCTCCTGCAGTTTCTTCTGCACCACCTCCGGCAGACGGTCGATGTCGCCGATCACCTGAAAGCGCACGTCGTTCTTCATGAACAGCTCGTCTTCCAGTGCCGTGAGCACGAGTCCCATGAGGGCTGCAACCTCGTCGGCAGGTCTGTTCCAGTTTTCTGTGGAGAATGTGTATAGCGTGAGGTATTTCACTCCGAGTCTCGTACACTCCGATGTTATTCTCCTCACCGATTCCACTCCGGCCTGATGTCCGTAGCTTCTTTCCTTTCCTCTTTCCGTAGCCCACCGTCCGTTACCATCCATGATGATGGCGATATGCTGCGGTATGCGCTCCATATCCAGGGGTATAATGTTCTGGTTGTCAGTCATATTTGTCACTGTTGCAAGTTCTACATTTCTGCATGAAGCTGTATGTCAGCGTCAGCTGCAGAGCCGAGTAGCAGTCGGTGTTTTTAAACAGTCCGCTACTCTTTATCATATAGGGGTCCTTCACTCCGTCAAGCTCATCGCTGAGGGAGAAATGGATTGCCCATTCCAGTCCGAGGTTCACCCGCTTTCCCAACTTGTATTTCACTCCCACTCCGAGCGGGAAGTTTCCGGTGAAGACGCTCTTGTCGCTTGTCTTCACGTATGTGGCTCCAAGACCGAGAAACACGAATGGCGTTAGCTTCTGCGCCCCTCTGTAGTCACGTCCCGTGCCATAGGGCCAGAAGTTGTATTCGTATGTCAGCGAGAGGTCCATCAGCGTGTTGCTGAAGCTGTATTTCTCCTGCTGATAGTCGGGATAGTATGTCTTCTCCCCGTCGGAGTCGCCTTTCAGCTTGCCGTAGAGGAGATTGAGTTTCAGTCCCATATATGGATTGAACACGCGGCGCAACACGAGGGATGCTCCGGGCTGTGCGTTCTTTGCCACGCTCCCGTTGAAGTCGCCCTCATAGCTCACCAGTCCCACACCGGCTCCTATCTCCATCTTATACATGTCGTCTTCCTGTGCCTGCATCGTCAGCGGCAGCAGGAGGAGCAGGAGAAGCAAAGCCCATCCTCGTTCCGCGAGCCTCATCACTCCTGCAGAGCGTGCTTCACGGGGCGCAGCATATAGGATATTCTGGATATGCGATGTTGTCATTTTATATGTTTTCTGCCTTCTGGGGCTGTATGTTCTTTACACCTTATTATATATTAGGCATGGCGTTCGGCAAACAGGCCTTTCGCCGGCTGGCGGATACCATATCCGCCCATGCTCTGTGCATTTCTAAAACGGTCACTCGCTGAAAGCCGTCTGTTCGGTCTTCCATCCGAGGCGGTTGATGCGCATTTTCCACACCTGTGCCGTAGAGGCACTGATTATCCATACGTTGTTGTATTTGTCTGTCGTCATGCTCAGCGTGTTGGGGTCCACGTCCTTCGGCATGTCGGCTGGCAGTGTGAAGAGTGTGCTCTTATGCCATGTCAGGCCCTGGTCTTTGCTGAAATAGAGCTGCGCGTATGGCTGTGCGGTGCTGCCGCCGAGTCCTGCGCCTCCGATGGCATAGAGTCTGCCGTCGTATCTCACCACTGATAGTCCTGCCATATTAGGCAGTTCCTTCTTGTAGTTTCCCTCATATAGCGACCATGAGTATGAGTCCTGCTCCTCGCTGTAGTCTTCAATCTTTCCCCACACCACGGCGGCGGTGTCTGCCTTGGCGGAATTTCCCACCATCACGAGTCGGTCCACGCCTTTATTCGTCGTCGAAGGCATGGTGCAGAAGCTGATGCTTCCGGTAGGCAGCAGGTTCTTGTCGCCGTCGAGTGCCACGTCGGTCCACACCTCGCCGTCTTTCGACGATGCCATACCGTTCTGTGTGATGGCATAGAGTTTTGTTGCCGACGCTCCCACGAGCTGCTTCAGGTTTTCCACTCCCTGTACATTCACGTTCTGCCATTCAGCTCCGTCTTTCGACTTGAACATAATGCCGTTGGTGAGCATATATATCCATCCGTCGAGTGTCGCCACATTCTTGTAGGCATCCGGCGAGAACACGGTATTCACGTTGGGCGTCACCGTGTTCCAACGGCTGTTGTCGTTGATTCCCTTGCGCATTACGAACGAGGTGGCTCCGTCGTTGACCATCGCAAACACGTTTTCGCCCATGGCGAAGATCTTCACTCCCTTGTATTTGCCGAGGTCTGGAAGGATGTTCGACACATCTTCTCTCTGCCACTCAAAAGAGTCTGCGAGCTCTTTGTGTACGCGGATTTCCACGTTATAGTCTCTGTATGACTGTCCGTCGGTGGAATACACCCTGAACACTCTCTTGTCTTTGAAGTCGATGGAATCGTTTCCGGTGAAATAGTCGAGGGTGTCGCTTGCCATTCTCTTTACATACACCACTCCGGAATTCTTGCTCGCCAACGAGCATACAACCTTGCTCACGGCGGTACCTGCCGGCAGCGAGTCGGCATTGTATATCTCACGCTTCAGCTGGTCGATGGTGAACTTGTATTTGCTTCCGTCTACCGTTGTCGTGCTGTCGGTACCGTCGACGGTGGATTTCAATGCCTCACCTTTGTTGTTGAGGTATGTCCTCGTCAGCGTTCCAACGGAAAACGAGGTGAGGGCGGCATCGCCGTAATATGTGATTTTGATGCTGTCATCTTCGTCGTTGAGACATGAAGCGAGCATCATGACTCCTGCCAGAAGCAGCGTGATCGGGAATAAGTTTCGTTTCATAAGAATCTTTTAGTGTAATTTAGCTGCAAATGTAGTCAGAATAATCGGAAAATCTACCTTATATAATGCTTTATTATATAAAATAACCGTTTTATTGAGTTTTTTTAGTCAATCGACGCACGATTCTTATGACACAAGCCGACTTTTACAGGTCTTTTAACCCAAATCGGCAATCTGAACTTGCTGGGAATTTGATTAGCACCTGATATCCGTTAATCCGTAAACAGCTGATCTCAGTGTATGATTAAAGAAAAAACTGGATAAACCACAAGGGTGATGAAGTCCAATCTTAACTCAATACCAATACCAACTACTCTGAATATTGCCATCAGCCCCCACCTAACCTCCCCCGAAGGATAACCCATTGACCTTCACCAAGACAACCCATCCTGACCTTCACCAAGACAACCCATCCTGACCTTCCCAAAGGGAAGGAACAGATTACTCCGCCTAATGAACTTTAGCCCCCACCTAACCTCCCCCGTAGGGGAGGGACAGATACCCT
>OLSQ01000389.1_pt1 | contig 43852 bp, 39 predicted proteins | sample 1672561 | NCBI WGS metagenome assembly OLSQ01 (sample SAMEA3136699, study PRJEB25190) | human gut metagenome | biome: human gut; feature: human-associated habitat; material: faeces | place: Austria | collected 2013
ATGGCAAAGAGCGGGTTCCTGAAGGGAGTGGGAAGATGAAAGTTTATTCCTTCGGTGCGGAGCACGCGCCGGTCATCCTGCTGCTCCCCGGCACCTGCTGCCACTGGAAGGGCAATTTTGGACGGGTCATTCCGCTGCTGGCGGACAGCTATCGCGTTCTCTGCATCAGCTACGACGGCTTCGATGAGACGGAACATACCGAGTTTCCTACTATACTGGAGGAAACAGAGAAAATAGAAACTTACATTCAGGAGCATAGCGGCGGACATATCCGGGCGGCCTACGGCTGCTCGCTGGGCGGCTCCTTTGTGGGGCTGCTGGCGGCGCGGCAGAATATTCATATGGATTACGGAATTCTTGGCAGCTCTGATCTTGACCAAGCATCTCCCATTGCGGCAAAGCTGCAAACAAATCTGATCCTGCCGCTGATTTATCCGTTTATTCGAGACGGACGGTTCAAGAGTCGATTGCTGCAAAAACGCCTCACGCAGCGAAAGTCGGAAATGGGCGGCTATGTGCAAGCGTTCATGGAGATGCTCGGCGGCGCACGACCCTATGTGACCATGCAGAGCTGCAAGAATCAGTTCTATTCCGACCTTGTCACCCCGCTGCCGGACAAGATCAACGTTCCGGGAACAGAGATTCATATTTTCTATGCGCTCAAAATGGGTGAGAAATACCGCGAGCGCTATGAACGGCACTTTGCAAACCCAGCCATTCACGAGCAGGACTTGCAGCACGAGGAGCTGCTGGCCTGTTATCCGGAGTGCTGGGTGCAGTTGGTGAAGGATATCATGGAGGGAAAGCAATGAAGCATCAGCACTTTGATGTGGGAACCGCCGGCTTTTACGGCGCGTACTGGGCGTGTGCTGGCGGATCGGACTGCGCGGTCATTGCGATGATTGGTGACGATCCGGAGGATCGGCTGGCCCGCTCGGCCGCGAAATGGCTCTGCGGGCGGGGCGTAAATGTGCTCACCATGTCGCCTGCGAAAAAGGATTACGGCCATCATAATTATCCGCTGGAGCGTGTGGAGACGGCCATTTCGTGGCTGAAAGCCAACGGCAACCATAAAATTGGCATTGCCGGTGCATCGACTACGGGAACGCTCGCGCTGACAGCGGCTGCCATGTTCCCGGATATCACCCTGACCATTGCCATGACACCCAGCGACTTTGTGTGGCAGGGCTTTCTGCAGGGCAAAAGGGACGGCTGCAAGGAGTGGCCGGTCGAGGGTGAATCGCTGTTCTCCTACCGGGGCAAACCGCTGCCCTATATGCCGTTTTGCTATCAGCATCCCGACTATTGGCACTGCATCGCCGCCGAGAGCAAACGCACCGGCGATATGGTAAACTCCCGCAAGCTGTTTGACGATTCCGAGACCGCTCATCCGATCGAGCCGGAGGAATATATTCCTGTTGAAAACATCCGGGGAAAGCTGCTGCTGATCGGCGCGGAGGACGATGCGCTGTGGGACACCGCAAAGTATATCCGCCGGATGGAAAAGCGCCTTGCCGAAAAACCGCATGAATGCGAGATTGAGACGATGGTTTATGCCCACGGCACCCACTTCGTTTTCCCGGAGGGAATGCTGAAAATCATGCTGCCGATTGGCTCCGGTCTATTTGTGAAGTTCGCGTTTCAGGCAGCAAAAAAATATCCGAAGGAATGCCGCCAGACCCGGATAGACATCGAGAAACGGATGTGCCGGGTGTTAGCGGAATGGAAAGGAGCAAAGTGAGATGCGTTGGACGGGAATGCCCATGGCCATGTGGGTGCTGTTTGCTGGCTCCTTTCAAAAGCAGCTGACCGCTGTGCTGGGCTATGATGCAGCTACCGCAAAAGCCATCACGAAAAAGGCAAAGCCGCAATACCGGCAAATCATCCGCAGGCTGCCGGAGTTTGAAAAAGCCGACCGTTTCAAAATGAATCTTGTCAACTGCGCCATGATCGGGGCGTTTGTTCTCTCCATGCCGCAGCGTCCGGAGGTGGACAGGCTGACAGATTACTACGCAAAATCCATGATGACAAAGCCCATGAAATGGTTCTGCCGAATGAGCGGAAAGAGCAAATTCACCGAAAAGGACATTGCCGGTATGAAAGCCACCGCCGCCCTGAGAGCCGCTGACCGCAACCCCTACTCATGGAATATGGAGTTTTACGAATACCCCGACGGCAGCGGCTACGAGGGACGCTTCACCAAATGCGGCATCTGTGTGCTGATGAAAAAGCTGGGGCTATATGACCTCACTCCCGCGCTGTGCCGTCTGGACTACACCATGAGCGAAGCCGGCGGCGTGACCGACTTTGTGCGGCAGTACACCCTCGCCTCCAGCGGCCCATACTGCGACTGCGGGTATAAAAAGAAGGGCTTCGTGAAGCCTGAGACGGAGGCCGGACGATGAAGGAAACCTATCTCTCCCGTGATTTTCGGGAGACTGCGGCACAGCGCTTTTCCTCGCACGCCAAGGAGCTGAATGCTTTTTTGATACGCGGTTGAATGCGCTGCTGGCTGAAAAAGCAGATGCAAGCAAGGAGAAGCAATACCACCTCAAACGGCAGATATTACCGGGCATTGCGACCTACGAAACCTTGCAGCGGGTCATGCCGAAAGAGGAGGCGCTGCAAATCGTTCACGGCTATGTGGAGCGGCTGGCGAGAACGAGTCACAAACAGCTTGCCACTCTGCTGCTCATACCGGGGCTTTACCGTCTTGTTCCTGGCGTTTTTGTCAAGTCCACACGAAGCGTCTTCGGTCCAGCGGCGGGCTTTGACTCAAAGGAGCTGCAGGTCGGCAACGGTATATGGCGTGTGGATATGATGAAATGCCCATATCACGGCACCTGCGTGGCATACGGATGTCCTGAGCTGTGCCTCTGCTTTTGCGACAGCGACAACATCAGCTACACCGGTCTGCATCCGAAGCTCATTTGGCATCGAACGAAAACGCTGGGGCGCGGCGATGACCGCTGCGACTTTTGCATGAAGATCATGAAATAAATGTACAGGAATGAAGAAGATGAAGAAGGAAGAAAAGAAACTGTTTATCCGATGCTGTATTCTTGGTGCAATCGGCGGGATATTGATGGCTGCTGGTGATTGGCTAAGCTGCTGCGACGATTGGTATGTTGGAGACAAAAGCTCGGTGCTTGAAAAGTCCGGGAATCAAATGCAGATATAACACATAATAAGAGCAGCAACCCCCGCACCGGTCAGGCAATCGGTGTGGGGGTTGCTGTTGCTATTGAAGGCCTGAAAGCAAATTTGACCGTTCAAAGTCGCTGTTTTCATTCTTTAATCAATTTATCTTATCTATCCGGACATAGCAGTTACACGCCCGGTTCAGAAATTCATAATCGTGCGTGACGACAAACAGAATATAACCGTGCTGTGCCAATTGCTTCAGCCATTCGGTCATCTGGCACATATGGCGGAAGTCCAATCCGCTTGTCGGCTCGTCAAAAATCAAAAATTTCTTTTTGCCCATAATTGCCTGACAGATGGCAAGCCGCTGCCGGATTCGCCGATCAACGCGGTAAATTTTCCGCTCTCTGCCGTAAGCGAAACATTGTGCAGCACCTCTCTCCGGTTGTAGGCAAAGGTGACACTTTCAAAGGAAACGGTGTGATCCTTTCCGGAAAAGGGTTTGCTGCTTTGTCGGAGAGGTGCTTCGTTCATTGCCTTCTCCAGCGCCTCAATCTTATAATTGAGCTGTGGGATATTCCCCATAAAGCTAAGCGCACGCAGAAGCGGCGCACCGATGCCGAAGCTCATTACCAGTACCAGGACCAGATTTGGAAGCGTGGAATAGCCCTTCAAAACGAACCAGGAGCCAAGCGGGAGTGTCAAAATGCCAATACAAGGCAGTATGCTGTTGTACAGCGCCATCCACGGCCGACAGACACGATACCAGTCCAGCGTGAAATCCCGGTAGCTTTTTACATCCGTTTCAAATCGCTTGTAGGAGTCGCCGTCCTTGTTAAATATTTTGACAACCTCCATGCCGTTGATATATTCGATAATCGTGCTGTTCATCCTCTTGGCGGCGCCGTAATAGCTGTTCATTTTGCTCATGCCGCTTTTATACATAAAACCCATGGTCATCAGGCCGACGGGGAAGGAGCACAGACTCAACAGTGCCAGCTTCCAGTCCACAAAGAACATCGCAATGTATACCAGCAGCGGCACCGCAAAGTTAGACAGTCCTTCCGGAATTGCATGAGCCAGAAGCAATTCGATGGTTTCGATATCGTCGATAAATACCTTTTTCAGCGTGCCGGTTCCTTTGCTTTGTATGGTTCCCAGCGGCTGCACCTCCAGCTTTTTTTTGCAGTGATACGCGGATATTCTTCAGTGTATTGTAGGCGGAAACATGGGACAGCGATAAGCCGTGTACATACAGCACGGCATACAGAACGCCGCACACGGCAATGGCCGTAATGCGCAGGATGACTCCTACCGATGTAAGTTCTCCGTATCCCAGAAGCGACACGATTAGCTGATAAGCAATAAAATACGGAATAACCGTCATGGTAACGCCGACAAGCATGAATGCAATGGCTGCATAGCTTGTTTTTCGATACTTGCCGGTATAATCAAGTGCTTTTTTGAACATACTCCATCTCCATTCTTGCCCTTAGTTAGAGGTGGCTAACCAAGCGACATATTAGGAGCGGTGTCGGTGGGCAACCGCTTAAATATCAAATACTTTTTCCCAATTAATCATGCGACAAACAAAGCCGCAGTGTTGCTGGATTTCCTCTGCGGAAAAGCCGTGGATAAACGGCTCGTAGATCGTTGTCCAGCAAGCTGAAAGCAATGTGTGCAATTCTTTTTTTGACATAACCACAGATGTCAAACCTCTGGAAAACATCTCCTCATAGCACCGATAAGTTTCCCTTGTCATAATCTCGACCCTGTCATGAGCAAAGGTTTCGTATTTTGTGCCTGCTGAACAGCTTAACAGCAGCACGTACTCATCCCGGAAATCCAGCAGAAGGTCAAACCACCACTGCATGGATTCCGGGCGCATTTTCCAGGATTTCTTTAACGCCTCGTCTGAAAATGCAGAATAATCGGCACTGGCTTTCGATGCAAAAACGACATTGAGTTGACTGACGCATTTCTCGACAACTGCGCAGAACAATTCCTCTTTTCCCTTGTATCTTTTGTAAATCGCACCCGTTGTAACATCTGCATTCGTCGCAATGTCTTTGAGGGAAGCCCGTTCAAATCCACATTTCAGAAATTCTGCTTTTGCACTCTCCAAAATAGGCTGATCCAAAGTGGTATCTCTGGTAGACATTGATTCACTCACTTCCTGTCCGATAATCTTATTACCGATAACTTGATTATCAGTATAACACAAGACAGCGTGTTTGTCAATAGCCAGCGCATTGAAAAATACACTTCTGCAAAATTATCGTTCCTGCTTGTACTGTTACATGTTTACTGTGACGATGTTTACAATATTGGACTGGAGGAAGCGGAAAAGGGAATGATTTAACGAATACCCCTATCTTTCAACGAATACTCTAAAAATTCAACGATTACCCATAAGTTTAACGATTACTTCGGCTCAAAATGCCGAAAAAACCGTAAAACGCAGAAAAACCGCTGTGGAAATACTCCGCAGCGGTTGCTTTTTATGTGGCTGAAACGGCAAAAGCCTTGATTTCATGCGGTTTTCTGGCATAGAAAAAGTCCACCGTAATTCTATCAAAATTACGGTGGACTTATGGCGGAGACGGTGGGATTCGAACCCACGACCCTCAGGGGGCATCATGATTTCGAGTCATGTCCGTTATGACCACTTCGATACGTCTCCGAATATTGGTGATTCACCTTGTTTATTGTACTTGTTTTTTGTGCAATTGTCAAGCCGAATTACACAAATTTGTGAATTTTAATAGGCAAATTTAATTTTTGTCACTTCTTTTACAGCAGACGGTTTTCCTTTTGCAAAAATAAGCAACCTATCAATTATGAGCAACGCTTGTGCGGATTGCTGTTTTGAGTTTTAATTTTGTTTCGTCTATGCTTTTAGGGTGTATTTTCCGTTTTTGATTATAACAAAATCCTTTGCCATAAGTCGGTGAAGAAGTTGCTTCGATTTTTTATGACTTATTCCGAGAAGTTCGGAAATTTCTTTTGAAGTTACCGTGATGTTGTCAGTAATGTATGAAATTACAGCATCCTGCCTGTCTGTTTCAATATCGGGACGATTTTGTAAAATTTGAGTTTTAGTTGATTTGCTTTCAGGAACAAACGAAAGCTTTAGGGTGATGCTTTCGGGGTTGAAACTTTCTTCAATGACCGGCAGAACAAGTCCGTGACTTTTCCAAACGGAGAAAATATTAGAAATACCGAATCCGTCGTTACTGCCGATTCCTATCAAATTAAACATACGCATAATTGCCGTGTTTCTGGGGTCGGATATACCGCCCGCTCTTGCGGCGTCGAGTTCAACTCTAAATCCGCCTGGATTGGATATTGTAATGCTTTCATCATCTTTCACAATAACAACACCGTTTGAACCATAATAGTCGGCATTTATAAGGCAGTTTGCAAGAGCTTCCTGTAAGGCAGTTGTAATCGGTGTAATGTCTGATTTTATGTTTGCTGTCAGTTTTATATCGTATGAAATTTTTTCAAAGACCTTTATAAAGAAATCATAAAGGTTTTCACAGTCAGAATTTAAATCTGATGAAATAATTGTGTGTTTATCATCTTGTGTTGTTTCCTTATATTCAAGACAATAGGACGGGTATTCTTTTTTGATGAATTCTGACTTACCGAACATAAGAAGTCCTGCGGCTGTAGGGTGAAACAAAAGGTCTTCCCCTACTCCGATTGCTCCTATTGCCTGCAAGAAATCTTTATCCGACAAATTTTGAAGCCGATTATTTGGCTTAACAGTTGACATTTTTATTTGGTAGCTATGGAGTGAATCGGTATTAAATACGGAAGCAGTCATGCATTCGATGATATTCATATCCTGTGTTTTAATCTCAGAATCACGCACCATAGCGTTAATTTGGTCGAGTGTGCAACGGTAGTCACCCTCGCCGTTTCTTCTGTATGAATTATGAATACTGCCGTCAAGATACACGGGACGGTCAAATCTTTTTGCTTTTGGCACTGTAATAACGATAATATGCTTTTCTTCAATTTTTTGCACATAAACATCATCATATGAAAGAATGTTTGTGCTTACTTTTTGAATATCGTTTGCTATCTCCCAAAATTCCTCAATAAGTTCATCCGGATCGGGCAGATTTACGGGATGAAGTGATTTGTCCCTGTATTCTTCTACACCTAAAAGTATAATTCCTCCGAGTGTATTTGCAAAGGATGAATATGTTTCCCACAAGCTTTTAGGTAATCCGCCTGTTGCCTTTTTGGCCTCTATTCGATTGTTTTCTCTGTATTTTTCAATGTTGTTGAGGTCAATCACATTCATCCCTCCTTTATCCTACAAAATAATATTACAGTATAGTTTTTAATATGTCAACGCAGAAAAGGAACAAACATTACAGTTGTTCCTTTTGCGTTTAGGGTTATATTTAATTGAGTTTCCAATTACTGCTTTCGGATTGTAAGTTCATCATATGAACAAATATTCCGTTTGACTTTTTAAGACTTGCTGCTGTGCCTTCTTCGGCAACAACGCCGTCTGACAAAACTACAATTTTGTCTGCACCTGCAACTGTTCTCATTCTGTGAGCGATAACAATTACGGTCTTATTTTTGATAAGTCTTGAAAGAGCTGTTTGAATAAGGGTTTCGTTTTCTACATCAAGCGACGCTGTAGCCTCGTCAAGAAGAATAATCGGAGCGTCTTTAAGAAATGCTCGTGCAATTGAAACACGCTGTCTTTCACCGCCTGAAAGCTGACATCCGTTTTCGCCAATGTCCGTATTGTAACCGTCAGGGAGCTTTGAAACAAATTCATCGCAGTTTGCAAGTTTTGCGGCAAGGAGAACTTCCTCATCTGTAGCGCCTTTTTTGCCGAGCCTGATGTTTTCCATAATCGTATTATTGAATAGGATTACATCCTGGAAAACAATTGAATAGAGTGACAAAAGAGTTTCGGGTTCAATTTTGGAAATATCCATACCGCCGACGGTGATTTTACCATTGTTAATATCCCAGAATCTTGCAGCAAGTCTTGATACGGTGGTTTTACCGCCGCCTGACGGACCGATAAGAGCGGTAACTTCACCTTGCTTAGCTATGAATGAAACATCTTTGAGAACATTCTCTTTGTTGTTGTATGAAAATTCTACATTTTCAAATTTTATATCATAGCCTTTGTTTGTAAGCTTTGTATCGCCTGTCTGAACATCATGATCAAGAATTTCGTTCATTCTTGCAACATTTGTGCTTGTGCTGATGATTGCGGCGAGATTCTGCAAAGTAGACTGCATCGGATCATAAAGTCTTGATACAACAAGCAAGAACATAAAGAATGTAAGAACATCAAGCTGTCTGTTTATAAGCAGGATTGAGCCTACAAGCGCTGTTGTAGCAATGCCAAGTTTCAGAATTAATCCGGCAGATACTACAAATGCGGCAGTTCCAAATTCACTTTTTAAAGCACGCTTTTCTACATTGTCAATTTTTGTATCAAGACCAGCCATGTATGCCTGTTCCGCATTGTTTGCTTTTAAGTCCTGAATTGTTTCGATACATTCCTGTATGCCGTCTGCACAAGCCATTTTTGCATCCATAGACTTGTGGTTTAAACTCTTCTGAACTTTTGATGACAAACCGATTATCGTAAATGCAACAGGAAGAACCCAAAGAGAGGCAATTGCCATTCTCCAATCAAAGAAGAAAAGACTGATTGAGATAAGAACGGTTGAGATTATTGCTCCGACAAACGGTGGAATGAAGTGTGAAAATGCTGTTTCAAGATATGTACAGTCTGCCATGATTGTGCTTGTGAGGTCGGCAAGATCTTTTTTGCCGAAAAATGACAGAGGAATTTTTCTTAACTTTTCAGCAAGTGTAATCCTTCTTGTGCCTGTTTCTACATATGTTGCAAGAAAGGTTGAATTGTATTGCCAATAGGTTACTGCAAAAATTAGAGCAAGTGCTATGATACAGCCTAAAATATAGAACCATATTTTTTCGGGTTTTATACCGCTGTTTAACAAATCACTTACGAAAAAGTAAAGTAAAGCTACAGGAAAAATAAATGAAATATTCTGTAATGCACAGGCGATTATACCCTGAATAAGGTCTTTTGCGCCTCTTTCGGAAAGAGCAAATTTATGCTGAAGCTTTTTAATCATCATTTACCCTCCTTTGAAACTTTCCAATTTACGGATGAAACATAATTTTTCATCATATCTGCATATATGCCGCCCATTGCAACAAGTTCGTCATTTGTACCTGATTCGGCAATCTTGCCACCTTCAAGCACATAGATTTTATGGGCATTTGCAATGGTAGAAAGTCTGTGTGCAATCATAATAACGGTTTTGTCTTTTGCAAGTTCATTAATTGCCTGCTGAACTTTTGCCTCATTATCGGGATCGGCAAAAGCGGTTGCCTCATCAAGGATGAGAATTGGTGCATTTTTGAGGATTGCTCTTGCAATGCTGATCCTCTGCTGTTCGCCGCCTGAAAGGTATGTGCCGTGAGTTCCGATTACGGTATTTATACCGTCAGGAAATTTCTTAATGATTTCATCACACTGCGCCTTGTGAATAGCTGAAAGTACCTCTTCTTTGGTTGCGTTAGGTCTTGCCATTTTGACATTATCAAGAATTGTGCCTTTTATTAATCGGCTGTTCTGAAATACAAATGAAACTGTATTCATCAGAATAGTTTTATCAATGTTTTTGACATTTACACCGCCGATAAGTACATCTCCCTCATCAGCATCGAAAAATCTGCTTATGAGGTTTGCGAGCGTTGTTTTACCGCTACCTGACTGTCCTACAAAAGCAACTGTTTCGTTTGGCTTAATTGAAAGCGATACATCGTCAATTGCTTTTTTGGCTTTATCTTCCCTATCGTAGCTGAAAGAAACCGATTTGAGAACAACGGAATTGTCTTTAGGTGTTTTTGCATCTGTGATTTCAAGCGGCTCAAGATTAAGAATTGAGTCAATTCTCTTGAGTGAGTCTGTAACAAGCATTGTGTTCTCGCTCTGGAACATTATTTTTGTCATTGTAACGGTTAATACAGGAGTTATGATAATATAGAACAAGATGCTGAGAATTAAATTGGTTGTTACTCCGCCTGAAGTAAACCACATACCTGCGATGAGAATAAATGCAAAAATTCCGTTAATAAGCATTGTAAGAATACACATTGGTTTTCTCATACTCTCGGTATAAGAAATTGCCCATGTGCTGTAGTTGTCAATAGACTTTTTGAAACGGTGAAATGAAAAAACAGACTGACCGAATGTCTTTACGACAGGAATACCTCTTACATACTCAACAGCTTCATTTGACATATCTTCAAGAGCATTCTGATATTCTTCCATTTTAGTTTTAAGTGTAGGTCCTGTCATCTGTGTGAACATAATAACAAAACTCAGCAAAATAGGAATTAAGCAGAAAAGACCGAATCTCCAATCAAAGAAAAACAGCATAAACAGAAGTCCGATAGGTGTTATGTATGCGGTTACCATATCGGGCAGCTGGTGAGCAAGGTATGTTTCAGTTGATTCTGAACATTCGTTGACTGTTTTTCGTACTTTACCGCTTCCGAGAGCTTCAAGGGTTCCGAGCGGTAACTTAATGATGTGGTGCATCATATCTTTTCGCAGATTTGTCTGAACACGAAAAGCTGCTTTGTGCGAACATAAAAGTCCTGCAACATAGATTAAAAATGCGGCAGCGGCAAATATTACTGCCATCCATCCGTTGTGTACAAGACTTGTTGCCTTTGAAAAGTCAGGCATTACTTCAAGTACTTCTTTGATAATCTTCCAAAGATAATAGAAAGGAACAAGTGCAAACACAGCACTGATTCCCGAGAGAATCCAGGAAGCATAAGTAAAGTATTTGTGATTTCCTGCGTAGGACATAAGTCTTGATAAATTCGATTGCTTTTTCAAGAATAGATCTCCTCCAAGTGGATAATTTGTATATCTGATACGAAAACGCTGCAGTCGTTTTCGATTATCATTCAAATTCAGGTTAGTTATCGCTAACTGTTATTCAAAAATAATAGGGCTTAACCCTGCCCCATTATTTTCATCCAACCTGCCGTATAGAATTCACGCATTTCTTTGAGATAAAGTTTTGCGTCTTCAATCGACATTTCGTGGATTATAAGTTCAAAATAGGTATTAAACATACCCGTAATAATCATATGCTCAAGTTTAGTATCAATTTTTGGCGACGGTTTTCCGAGTTTTTTTAGAACATTCAGATATTTATGGGTTGCCTCTACCTCAATTTCTACCATTTCATCTATCATATGGGAGAATTTTGTACCATCCGATTTTAAAAGAATCAGTTTGAAAATTTCAAGATTATCATAGCAATACAGAAACATATCATACATACAGTCGCCTGAGAAGCTTGCCAGATTATTTGGCTGAGATTCGGCAGGCAGATTGGCAAATTCTTCCTGAGCGGCTTTGTACATCTGCATAACCTTTGTGTAGTGTTCTCCGACAATAGCTTCAAAAAGCCCTTCTTTGTCGCCAAATCTGGTATAGATTGAACCTGTTGTTGTGTGTGCTTCGGCGGCAATTGTTCGCAGAGAGGCATCAGCATAGCCTTTGTTAAGAAATTCTTTTGTGGCACAGGCTATTATGTTTTCGTAAACGCCCTCAATTTGCTTTGCCAAATGAAACACTCCTTAGTTTATCTTAACATTTTGAACATTCCCGAACCATCCCAGTCGCACGGTCTTTGTTCAAATCCAAATTTTTCAAAAAAAGCAACAGCTTCTTTAGAACTGATAAGTTCAAGGCTTACTGCCCAATCTTTAGGCATAGAATTGCGTATGTAATCTTCAAGAAATTGCATTAATGCTTTTCCTAAACCCTTACTCTGATATTCGGGAATAACGGCATAGTCTTTTATATAGAATGACATACCGCCGTCGCCGATAATTCTAACCATTCCGACAGGTTTGTCACCGTCATATGCAACAAATTTTGCATATGAATTATTTAAGGCGGTTTCGATTTGCTCAATGCAAGGCGACTCCCAACCTACCGACCTGTACAAACTTTCAAAAAGTTTTGGCGTAAGAGTTTCGAATGAATTGTGTAAGCTGCCTTATTTTTAATCACAGTAGTCACCTCTAATTCATAACATCGTTATGTAACGCTGTTATGATTATAGTATCTAAATATTGGTTTGTCAATATTACTCGTTTAAAAAATAAAAGCACCGCAGAAAAAATCTACGGTGCAATTTAAAGATTCGGTTAAAAATCAGTTTTCTCTTCCGAGAAGGTAGTCAACAGACACTTCAAGAATATCGGCAAGTGCAACAAGCTCAACATCTGTTACGAAACGAATCTGACCTTCAAGCTTTGAAAGTCCTGATGCATTCATATCGACGCCGTTAACCTGTAATTGGGCAAGAAGCTCCTTTTGCTTCATACCTTTCTGCTTTCTTACAGCCTCAACCCTGCTTCCTACGAGGTTTCTGTCTCCAAGTTCCTGTTTTCTTAATCTCATTTTTACTCTCTCCCAAATCGTTTTAATTCTTTTTTAAAATTCTTTAAAAACATTGTGATGTTATTATAATACTAAAAAGGAAAAAAAACAAGGGTTTTTTGTAAATAAATTTAAAAAATTGAAATTTTTTCGTAAATTTGGTTACAAATTGAAATATAGTAGTTATAATGCACTTATAAATAGGTATGTTTTTAATAATATTATATAATTATCACAACATATAATTCTGACTGAGAAAGAATAATTTTCCTTAATTTCCTGAATGGAATTAATATTTATAAAATGGTTCTATATCAGAAATAACAATTACAAAATATTACAAACAAGAAATCTAAGTTTCAAAAAGAAAAACGCCCTTAATAAAAAGAGCGTTTTAATCTTATTTTTAATTTGTTTATGCTTTAAAAGTACCGTTTTCAATGTCTGTAATCATTGACACACGGTTTTCGTGTCTGCCGCCTTCATAAGGTGTGTTAAGGAAGATGTCAGCAAATTTAACAGCATCTTCTTCGCTTGTAACTCTGCCGCCCATACAAAGAATATTTGCGTTATTGTGTCTGCGAGTCATTTCAGCACAAAATTCGTTTGAAACAACTGCGGCTCTGATTCCCTTTACCTTGTTTGCGGCAATTGAGATACCGATGCCTGTACCGCAACAGAGAATGCCTGTTGAGCATTCGCCCGAGGTGATTGCAGTTGCTACCTTGTAGGCATAAACCGGATAATCAACGCTTTCTTCGCTGAAAGTGCCGTACTCTTTGTATTCAAGTCCTTTTTCATCCAGATATTTTTTGATTGCGCAGATAAGGTTATATCCGCCGTGGTCGCATCCGAGTGCTATCATTTTGTTCTACCTCCAAGTTTTTTATTAAGCTCACGCTGTGCCTGAGGCAAGCGGAGATATACCGGCATAAGCTCTTGTGCCGAAACGGTTTGTCCGTTATTAATCATTTCAAATGCAACAAGTGCAGTTGAAGATGCTCTCTGATATTTAAGATTTACGGGAGCAGACTCTGCATTTTTAATTTCATTACCGATGTATTTACAGGTAATATCGGTACCGTCACCTGCTATGATGATTCTTCCGTCAACAGACAGCAGTTCGTTTTTTAAGTCATCAAGCGATAATGCTCTGTCATCACAAAGTCGGGTAACAACTCCGTTTTTAATTTTAAACAGTGCATTGTATACCTGTGAACAACGAGCGTCCATTACGGCACATACAATACAGTCGGTTGAAAGAAAATTATAAGCCATACTCTCAAGTGTTGAAACCGAAACACACGGTATATTATTTGCAAAAGCAAGACCTTTTACTGCCGCAACACCGATTCTTACTCCCGTGAATGAACCCGGACCTGCGTTGACTGCAATTGCATCAATATCTGATATTTCCGTTTTTGTATTGTTCAAAAGCTGTTCAACCATAGGGATGAGCGTCTGGCTGTGGGTAAGACTTGTGTTTATGAAAGTATCACCGATCAGCTTGCCCTCTTCTGAAAGTGCAACAGATGCGGCTGTTGCAGATGTGTCAACAGACAGAATTTTCAAATTTCAACACCTTCAATTTCAAAGATTCTTTCGTCATCGCTCTCCCCTTTTTCAATCGTTATTCTGATTGCATTTTCGGGAAGTGCGCCTTCTATATTTTCACTCCACTCAATTACGAGAATGCCGTTGTCAATGTAGTCAAAAAATCCCGTTGAGTACAAATCATCCCATGAATTAACTCTGTACATATCAAAATGATAGATATTGTACTTTCCACTGTATTCGTTTACAAGGGCGAAAGTAGGGCTTGACACACCGTCATCAACACCGAGGGCTCTTGCCAGTCCTCTTGTAAAGGCGGTTTTGCCCATACCGAGTCCGCCGAAAAGGGCTATTACCTCTGTGCCGTGGAGCTTTTTTGCAATTTTTTCGCCGATTTGCTCAGTTTCATCGGCGCTGTGAGAAATCAATTTAACCATATCAGAAAAGTCCGCTGATTTTGCCGTTTTCATCAATATTAATTTTTTCTGCGGCAGGAACTTTCGGGAGTCCCGGCATTGTCATAATATTGCCTGTATAAATTACTGCAAAACCTGCACCGTTTGAAATTGTTACATCTCTTACTGTGATTTCAAAATCCTTTGGAGCACCGAGCTTTGTAGGATCATCTGAAAGCGAATACTGTGTTTTTGCCACACATATGGGAAGTTTGTCTCCGCCGAGTGCCGCAACTTCCTTGATTGCTTTTTCTGCGGCTGTTGTGTAGTTTACCTTTGACGCACCGTAGATTTCCTTTGCAATCTTTTCAACTTTTTCCTTGAGTGTGAGATCGAGTGAATAGAGCGGTTTAAATGCAGATGGCTTTTCACAAGCCTCCACTACCTTATTTGCAAGCTCTACGCCGCCTTCTCCGCCTTTTCCGAATACATTTGAAAGGGCAAAGTCTGCACCCTTTGAAATGCAATATTCTTCAATGTATTTGAGTTCTTCATCTGTATCTGTACCGAACTGATTAATTGCTACAACCACAGGAACATTGTACTTTCTCATATTGTCAATGTGAACACCGAGGTTTACAATGCCTTTTTTGAGTGCCTCAATGTTTTCATTTGAAACCTCTGACTTTGGAACGCCGCCGTTGTATTTTAATGCACGGCATGTTGCCACGATTACAATTGCCGACGGAGCAATGCCGGCATATCTGCACTTGATGTCAAGAAACTTCTCAGCACCGAGATCCGAGCCGAAACCAGCTTCTGTAATGCAGTAATCAGCAAGCTTTAATGCAAGCTTTGTTGCTCTTATGCTGTTACAGCCGTGAGCGATATTTGCAAAAGGTCCGCCGTGCATAATTGCAGGAGTACCCTCAAGCGTCTGAACAAGGTTAGGTTTGATTGCATCCTTGAGAAGTGCAGTCATTGCTCCTTCTGCTTTCAAATCTTTGGCATAAACGGGTTCACCGCTGTATGTGTATGCAACAAGAATGTTGCCGAGTCTTTCTTTAAGGTCGGAGATATCATTTGCAAGACAGAGAATTGCCATAACTTCCGATGCAACTGTAATGATGAAGTGATCTTCCCTCGGAACACCGTTCACCTTACCGCCAAGACCGATTGTGATATTTCTTAATGCACGGTCATTCATATCAAGACAACGCTTGAAGAGAATTCTTCTCGGATCAATGCCGAGTGTATTGCCCTGCTGAATGTGGTTGTCAAGCATTGCGCAACAAAGGTTGTTGGCTGCTGTAATTGCGTGCATATCACCTGTGAAATGAAGGTTGATGTCCTCCATCGGAAGAACCTGTGCGTAACCGCCGCCTGCGGCACCGCCCTTAATTCCGAATACAGGACCAAGCGACGGTTCACGGAGTGCGATGATTGCCTTTTTACCGATTTTAGCCATTGCCTGACCAAGGCCTGCAGAAGTGGTGGTTTTGCCCTCGCCTGCCGGTGTTGGGTTGATTGCTGTTACGAGGATGAGCTTTCCGTCAGGATTGTCCTTTACACGGTCTGCAAGTTCATCAGAAAGTTTTGCTTTGTACTTTCCGTAAAACTCAAGCTCATCAGCAGAAATCCCAAGCTGATTTGCAATTTCTGCAATAGGCTTTAATTCTGCACTCTGAGCAATTTCGATATCAGATAACATAATATACCTCCGAATCAAATTCATGTTTTTATTATTATAACAAAATGCGAAACTTGTATTATTCTGTATTGAAATTATACTTGATATTGAGAGCGTAATTTAATATAATTATAGGGTAAAATTAATTTCAAAGGTTGTTTTGGGTGAAAAAAGTTATTACAAATATTTATGAATATTTCAGACAGTGTGACGCAGCGTTGTGGCTGTTGACCTTGACCGCTGTTGCGTACAGTTTTCTTTTGATTGCGAGTATGCAACGGTCGGGTGAATACAGTTATCTGAGAACTCAGATTATCGCCGTGTCAGTCGGTCTTGCGGCATCGGTCTTTATATCAATTGCCGATTACAGATTTCTTATACGAAAATGGTACATTGCCGCAATAGTGGGAATTGTTCTTGCCGGACTTGTGTTTGTGTTCGGAGTTCAGGTTAGCGGAACAGATGATACGGCATGGATTAATCTTCCGGGCGGATTTTCAATTCAACCGTCTGAGTTTATAAAAATCTGTTTTATCATAACTTTTTCAAAGCATTTGTCGTGGCTTAGAGAAAAGAAAATGATTGAAAAGTTTTCGGGAGTACTTTTCCTTGCACTTCATGCAATGATACCAATGGCAATTATTCATATTCAGGGTGATGACGGTACAGTTCTTATATTTGCGCTTATGTTTTTGGTTATGACATTTGCGGCAGGAGTTCAACTGAGATATTTTGTCATATTCGGAGGATTGCTTGTGTGTGCAATTCCGATTATATGGAATGTGTTTATGAATGAAGAACATCGCAACAGGGTTCTTGCTTTGTTTGACCTTGACGGGAATGCACTGACAAATTACGGTTGGCAACAGTATCAGGGTAAGGTTTCAATTGCAAGCGGGGAAGCTTTCGGAAGCGGACTTTTTAACGGTCAGCGTGTTGAACATTCAATCGTCCCCGAACAGGAAAACGATTTTATCTTTACCGTTGCAGGAGAGGAACTCGGATTTGTCGGATGCATGCTGCTTTTGCTGATTTTGTTTTTTATTATATTAAAAGTGATTTTGAATGCAAAAAATTCAAGTGAATTTGAAGGCAAGTATATCTGCTACGGTGTGTTTTCAATGATAGCGTCGCAAACAATTGTAAATATAGGAATGGTGCTTGGATTTCTTCCCGTAGTCGGAATAACACTTCCCCTGTTCAGTTCGGGAGGTACTTCGGCTTTGAGTACGCTCATTAGTCTTGGTTTTGTACAGAGTGTGAGATATCACAATACTGACGATATGAACAAAGCTTTTGTAAGGCGAGGCAGTTCAAATCGAATCAGAATGTAATTTAATACAAATAAACTAAACCGCAGACATCAAAATGCCTGCGGTTTTTATGGGTTATTTTTCGCTGATTGTGATATTTGCCTTGTAGCTTCCGCTTACCCAACAGGTGTCAGTACCGCTGAGTTTGAAAGTAACAGGCATCTGAACCGAGCCTACTGTTCCGCTTTGATCCGAGGTGTTAATTACACCTTCAATATCTGAGCTTTTAAGGCTTTTAAGTTCTTCTTCACTGCCGATTACGGTAATATTCATACTTGTCTGTGTTACATCGGCTTTGTATTTTGAAGAAAGACCGCTTACTTTGAATGAATCAACGGTAAAGGTTTTCTTTGATAGACCGCTGAGGTCAAGTACGAGCTTTGCTGAGGTTGAGTTACTGATATTTTTGCAGTCACTCGGGATGTTTATTCCCTGCGTATCGTACTCATAACGCTTGTTAGAAAGTGTTGCAAAATCGATTGACTCAAGCTTTACGCTGTCAGTATTGTCAAGCACTTCTTTTGGACCTGCAAGCAGAATCTTTGAAGGCTCAACCGTAAGCATATCATCGTTTAAATCAAGACCTTTGGGTTTGTTAATAAACTCAGGAATAACATTTACCGTCTTTTCGGGGAGAACGGAAATTGTAGCCTCAACATCCGTAAACTCCATTGTAAGAAGCTCGGTGGAGATTTTATTTCCTGTTTTATCATAAAGCACAATATTTGCGGTCGTTGAGGTCGGCGCATTTAGTGTACTGTCAAGTTCTGCCGATGCCGAAACCTTTGCAATTTTGGCAATCTCTGTTTGAGGTCCTGAGATTGTGATATTCTTTGATGCAAGAGAAGTTGACGCATAGTACCCGTCGGCAACCTTGTAAACAACATTTTCCTGAATCGGAAAACTTGTTTCACGCTGATAATCAACAATTACATTGACATTTGACGGCGTAACGGTTGAGATAATCTGAAAGTTGGCACTCGGGTTGGCTTTTACGGCTGAAAGCGAAAGCTGATAAGTTCCTGCCGAGTCAATTCCGTTTGTAGCACCCGTGACAGTAATATCCTTCGTTCCGATAGAACCGAGAACGGCTCTGCTGCCTGTTACGGTTACCGTGGCAGTCTGCTTCGTATCACGGAATACCTGCAACCCGTTGTTATCAAGCTGGTCAGGCAATTCAATCTGAATGGGAATATTGCTTATTGTTACGGTTGTATCATTTGTTGTACCCATACTCATATAAACCCATGTTATTGTTGAGATTACAAGGGCGAGTATAATCAGAAATTTGTTATTCTGGAACAGTTTGTTGAGAGAGAGTTTTTTCTTTTTCATTTTTCAGCCTTCTCTCTTTTTGAACTTTTCGGGTTCTTCTGAAAAAACTTTTTCGGCGGTTCATCATCGTCATAGCCACGATCATAGATGAGAAACTGTTCAAGCTTTTTGATTAGTTCTTCTCTTGTAAACTCACGGAGCAAAATACCGTTTACCGCAAGAGAAATTACACCTGTTTCTTCACTTACTATAAGAACAACAGCGTCGCTTTGTTCACTGATACCGAGTCCTGCTCTGTGTCGTGTACCGAGATTGATATCTACATTAGGATTTGATGTGAGCGGTAAAATACATCCTGCTGCAAAAAGTTTTCCGTCACGGATAATGCTTGCACCGTCATGCAATGGTGCTTTGTTAAAAAATATATTGCCGAACAGAGCTACTGATGTTTCGGCATCAATAATTGTGCCTGTAGCGGCTATATCGGAAAGCATGGTTTCTCTTTCAAACACAAGCAAAGCACCTGTTTTTGAACGAGAGAAAAGAACTGCTGTGTCAGCCGCATCTACGATTGACTTTTCTACAGCCTTTTTCCATTCATCACCTTTGTGGTGCTTAGTAAATATTTTTATATATTTTTTATAGGTGTTGTTGCGTCCCATCTGTTCAAGAGCCTTTCTGATTTCCGGCTGAAAGATGATAGCAATAACAACAACTGCTGCCTCGAAAAATGTTCGCAACAGGGATGAAAGCATAACAAGACCAAACAGAGACGAAAGAAAATACACTATCAGGAGCATAATTACACCTTTGAGAAGCTGAACTGCTCTTGTTTCCTGAATAAGCTTGAACAGTCCGAAAATCAACAGTGCAATTGCAAGAATATCGACAATATCTCTTAGCTGTATAGTCTTGATAATGGAAAGAATGCTGTTAAATATTTCCAATCTGCTTTCCCCTTCCTTTATTTTTAAATTCCTCGTTATTATTCTAACATACTTTTGTTATTAATTGCAACCTTTTTAAATTGTTTTTTTCTGTTTGTTGTTCTTAGAAATACGACTTACGGCGTTTGCAAAATATACAACATCATTTTTTGTTGTAAATGCCGATACAACAGCTCTTACGGTTCCTGTATCCTGAGTGCCGAAGCTTTTGTGTGCAAGGGGCGCACAATGGAGTCCTGCTCTTACGGCAATGTTGTAGCTGTCATTAAGAATTTTTGCAACTGTTTCACTTTCGGTATTTTTGATATTAAAGGAAATTACAGGAACGCTGTGATTTTTCTCAGGCATTTTGGTGTATAATATTACATTTTCCGCTTTTTCAAGCCTTTTGTAGAGCATTTGTGCAAGACTTAACTCGGAATTATATATTCTGTCTGTTTTTTTGTTCAGGACAAACTTTATTCCTGCATTAAGCCCTGCTATTCCCGGAAGATTCGGCGTTCCGCTTTCGTACTTATCGGGGAGAATTTCAGGCTGATTGAGGTTTGCGGAATCACTTCCCGTTCCTCCCTGAATAAGACTGTCCGGAGTTGTTTCGCTGTTTATAATAAGCAAGCCTGTTCCCATCGGTCCGTAAAGTCCTTTGTGACCTGCGGTGCAGAGAAAATCAATGCAACTGTCAGAAATGTTGATATCTGCTGTTCCTGCACTTTGTGCGGCATCTACACAAAAAAGGATGCCGTTTAATCTGCAAAGAGCGCCTATTCTTTCTATCGGAAGTTTGATGCCGAATACATTTGAAGCATGGGTACAGATTACAAGTTTTGTGTTAGATTTGAATTGTTTTCTGAAATTCTCGATTGTTTGTTCATCATCATAAGGGACACATTCGGCAACAGAGTATTCAATCTTATTTTTCTTGAGTGTTTCAAGCGGTCTGACGACAGCATTATGCTCAAGTGATGAAATTACGGCATGATCACCCTGTTTTAATATGCCTTTAATAACTGTGTTCAAAGCCGTTGTGCAGTTAAGCGTGAATATTATATTTTCGGGATTTTCCGAGCCAAAAAGTTTTGCGGCATTATCTCGGCAGGAATACATTATTTCAGATGATTTCACCGACATTTTGTGACCGCTTCTTCCCGGATTTGCTCCGTAGTCGGATATAGATTCGTTAATCGCTTTTCTTACGGATAAGGGTTTCGGAAAGGTGGTTGCACCGTTGTCAAAATATATCATAAGGTATCAACAGCGGCTGTTCCTTTGACAGCAATACCGTTACTCCTGATAATTTCCAATGCCCTTTCAAAATTTCCCGGGACATAAAGGCTGTATCCGCATGATTTTCGATTGAGGTGTATAGGAGTTCTTACAAGCCCTGATTTAATATTGTTTTTTAAAAGTAGGTTACGGCTCTTCATGGCAAGAGTTACCGAGCCGAATATTATTAAATTATTTTCCATAACTTCCACCCTTTGTTAAATCTTTGTGACATTTCAAAACAATATATCACACTACATATTATGAAAGTAGGCAAAGTTTGGACATAAAAGAAAGCACGGCTTTTATGCCGTGCTTAAAGGTGTTATTTTTCAGTTCATTTTTTCAGAAAGAAGGTTGCCCATGTTGTACATACCTGCTTTCTGATCTTTAAGAAATACTGCCGCATTAACAGCACCGACAGCGAAAACTTCTTTTGACTGAGCCTGATGAGAGATTGTTACAACCTCATCGTGACCTGCAAAGATAACTTCGTGTTCGCCTACAATTGTGCCGCCTCTTACGGAATGAATACCGATTTCGTTCTTTGAACGCTTTCTGCGGTAGCTGTGTCTGTCATAGACATACTGCGGATCTTCGTCAAGCTGTTCCGAAATTCCGTCTGCAATCATAAGAGCTGTTCCGCTCGGAGCGTCGAGCTTAAGATTATGATGCTTTTCAACGATTTCAATATCGAACTGGTTTCCGAGAATTTTTGCTGCCTCTTTTGAAAGCTCAATAAGAAGATTGATGCCGAGTGACATATTACCTGAATAGAAAACAGGAATTGTCTTTGCCGCATCTTCGATTTTTGCAATCTGATCTTTAGAAAAGCCTGTTGTGCAGATAACACAAGGTACTTTGTTATCAACTGCATACGAAAGCATACCGTCAAGAGCTGCAGGATTTGAAAAATCAATGATTACATCAGGTGTTTCGGTTGCCTCGTCAAAAGTCTTGAAAACATCAAAATCATAATTACTTTCACCGAATGCGTCAACACCGAACAAAACATTGCAATCCTCACGACTCTGAACAGCCTGTGCCACAAAGCAGCCCATTTTACCGTTACAACCGACTATTGCTATATTTACCATTTTTATTCCCCTTTAAACTTCTTGAATTTTAAACGAATCAAAGGTTGATTATTTAACCTTCTTGCTTAAAAGGTCATACTTCTCCATGCAATCCTTGAGGTCGTGGTAACCCTGAACGCTCATGGGTACGAGCGGAAGTCTGCATTCACCTGCGTCATAGCCGAAGAGGTTCATGGCAGTCTTTACGGGGATCGGGTTAACATCGCTGAAGAGTATATGCATAAGCTCAAGATAGTGGAAGTTAAGCTTCTGTGCCTCTGCAAAGTCATTGTCAAGACAAAGCTGACAGATGTCATGCATTTCCTTGGGGCAGATGTTTGCGAATACAGAGATAACACCGAGAGCGCCGAGTGACATGAAAGGAACAGTCTGGTCATCGTTACCTGAGTAGATGTCAAGATTGTCACCGCAAAGTGAACGGATGAGAGCAACCTGAGAGATGTCGCCGCTTGCCTCTTTTGCGGCAACGATGTTAGGATGCTTGCAAAGCTCCTGATAAGTCTTTGGCTTGATGTTACAGCCGGTTCTTGAAGGAACATTGTAAAGAATAATCGGAATATCAACCGAATCTGCAACAACGTTGAAGTGTCTTACAAGACCCTGCTGAGATGTTTTATTGTAGTAAGGAGTTACGCAGAGAAGTGCGTCAACGCCTGTGCTTGCGGCAGATTTTGAGAGCATAACGGCTGTTGAGGTATCGTTACTGCCTGTACCTGCAATAACAGGAATTCTGCCGTTTGTCTTTTCTGCAACGAAAGAAATTGTTTCGCAATGCTCTTTTTCCGAAAGAGTTGCCGCCTCACCTGTTGTACCGCATACAATAATTGCATCAGTACCGTTTTGAACATGAAATTCTACGAGATCGCCGAGAACATCGTAGTTTACGCTTCCGTCAGACTTCATAGGAGTGATAAGTGCAACACCTGAGCCTGTAAAAATGTGGTTAGACATAATTTACCTCCGTAAGTAATCAGTCCATGTAGCCCTCAGCACAAAGGAGCTCTGCAAGAAGAACTGCACCGCCTGCTGCGCCTCTTAATGTGTTGTGTGACATACAAACGAACTTGTAATCATATTGAGTATCAGGTCTTAATCTGCCAACCGATACTGCCATACCGTTTTCAAGATTTCTTTCAGATTTAATCTGCGGACGGTCGGGTTCTGTGAAGTAGTGGAGAAAATGCTTTGGCGCACTCGGAAGATTAAGCTCCTGTGCTCTGCCGCTGTAGTTTGACCAAATGTCAATAATTTCTTCGACAGTAGGTTTCTTTACGCCGTCCTTAAATGACATAAATACAGCTGCTGTGTGACCGTCTGATACGGGAACACGGATGCACTGTGATGTGATTGAAATATCATCGGTTTTAACAATCTTGTCGCCTTCAATCTTACCCCAGATTTTAAGCGGCTCCTGCTCTGACTTCTCTTCCTCACCGCCGATGTATGGAATAACATTATCAACCATTTCAGGCCATGTCTTGAATGTTTTGCCTGCGCCTGAAATTGCCTGATATGTGCAGGCAAGAACCTTGTCAACGCCGAGTGCCTTTAAAGGATGAATTGCAGGAACATAGCTCTGAAGTGAGCAATTGGACTTAACTGCAACAAAGCCTCTTTTTGTGCCGAGACGCTTTCTCTGAGCGTCAATAATCTTAATGTGATCGGCGTTAATTTCAGGAATAACCATAGGAACATCATCTGTAAAACGATGAGCACTGTTGTTTGATACGATAGGACACTCTGCCTTTGCATATCTGTCTTCGAGATCACGGATTTCATCCTTCTTCATATTAACTGCGCAGAAACAGAAATCAACCTGTGATGCAACCTCTTCAACATTTTCGGCGTCAACAATAACCATATCCTTATACTTCTCAGGAAGAGGAGCAGTCATATGCCATCTGCCTTCAACTGTTTCACCGTATGTTTTGCCTGCACTTCTCTTACTTGCGGCAAGAACAGTAACCTCAAACCATGGGTGATTTTCAAGAAGAAGTGTAAAACGCTGACCTACCATACCGGTAGCGCCGATAATACCGACTTTATACTTTTTCATAATAATTCCTCCGAATTAAACAAATTTTAAAAAAGCGGTTGCCTTATTCAAACAAATATTATATTATATGAAGAGATGTCTGAAAACACGACTGTTTGTCGATTATGCAAACTGCTCATAATAAGATAATATATCATTTTAAAAGGGTAATGTCAATTATTTTGAGAATTTTACAGGACAAATACTTGTGTTTTACAAAGATTTTTGACAGAACAGCTTTTAAAAAGCAATTTTAGTTCTTGAAAGGAAATAAAATGAAGACTAGTGATTTTTACTACGATTTGCCTAAAGAGCTTATCGCACAGACTCCGCTTGAACCGAGGGACAGTTCAAGACTGCTTGTGCTTGACAGAGAAAAACAAACTCTGGAGCATAAGCATTTTTATGACATTATTGATTATCTTAACGAGGGTGACCTTCTTGTTGCCAACGATTCAAGAGTTTTGCCTGCAAGAATTTACGGTATCAAAGACGAAACAGGTGCAAAAGTTGAATTTCTGCTTTTGAAGCAGGTTGCGAACAACCGTTGGGAAACACTTTGCAAGCCGGGTAAAAAAGCAAAAGTCGGCACAAAATTTTCATTCGGTAACGGCATTTTGCGTGCAACTGTTGTTGAAGTTAAGGATGACGGCAACAGAATAGTTGATTTTGACTGTGAAGAGAATTTTTTTACTACTCTTGACAAAATCGGTCAAATGCCTCTTCCGCCCTATATTACAGCCGAGCTTAAAGATAAGGAACGCTATCAGACGGTTTACAGCCATGAACTCGGTTCTGCGGCAGCTCCGACGGCAGGACTTCACTTTACAACCGAGCTTATGGACAGAATCAAGGCTAAAGGTGTAAAGATTGCGTATGTTACACTTCATGTGGGACTCGGTACATTCAGACCCGTTAAGGTTGATGATGTTACAAAGCATAAAATGCACAGCGAGCATTATGAAGTTCCCGAAGAAACCGCAAAGCTCATAAATGAAACTAAGAAAAACGGCGGACGGGTTATTGCAGTCGGCACAACATCCTGCAGAACGCTTGAAAGTGTTGCGGCAATGTACGGAGAAATCAAACCCTGTGAGGGATTTACGGATATTTTTATTTATCCCGGATTTGAATTTAAGGTGCTGGACGGACTTATTACTAACTTTCATCTTCCCGAAAGTACACTCATTATGCTTGTATCCGCTTTTGCGGGATATGATTTTATTATGAATGCATACAAAGAAGCTGTAAAGGAAAAGTACAGATTCTTCTCTTTCGGTGACGCTATGTTCATATCATAGGAGGATTTTAAGGATTTATGTTTAAGGTAATTAAAAAGGAAGGCAGCGCAAGACGAGGCGAATTCGTTACGGTTCACGGTACGGTTCAGACTCCCGCCTTTATGAATGTTGCAACATGCGGTGCAATCAAGGGTGCTGTTTCTGCGCTTGATTTAAAGAATATAAAATGTCAGGTTCAGCTTTGCAACACCTATCATCTGCATCTTCGTCCGGGTGATGAAAAGGTTAAGCAAATGGGCGGACTTCACAAATTTACAAGGTGGAACGGTCCTATCCTTACCGACAGCGGCGGATTTCAGGTATTCTCTCTTGCAAAGTTGAGAAATATTAAAGAAGAAGGCGTTTACTTCAATTCTCACATTGACGGCCGCAAAATTTTTATGGGACCTGAGGAGAGTATGAGAATTCAGTCAAATCTTGCATCTACAATTGCGATGGCATTTGACGAATGCGTTGAAAATCCTTCTCCATATGAATATACAAAAAACAGCGTTGAAAGAACCACAAGATGGCTTAAAAGATGCGTTACAGAGATGAAAAGGCTCAACAGTCTTGATGATACCATAAATAAAAACCAGATGCTGTTCGGTATAAATCAGGGCGGTATCTATGACGATTTGCGCGTCAATCATATGAAAGAAATTGCAGAGCTTAATCTTGACGGCTATGCAATCGGAGGTCTTGCCGTGGGTGAGCCTGCAGAAACGATGTACCATATCATTGAAGAGGTTGAGCCGTTTGCTCCGAAAGATAAAATCAGATATCTTATGGGAGTTGGAACTCCCGTGAATATTCTTGAAAGCGTTGCAAGAGGTGTTGATCTTTTTGACTGTGTTATGCCGAGCAGAAACGCAAGACACGGTCAGCTCTTCACTTGGGATGGAGTGCGTAACATCAATAATGCAAAATATGAAACAGATGAATCCCCGATTGACGAGCATTGTGACTGCCCCGTTTGCCGAAACTTTTCAAGGGCATACATAAGGCATCTTCTCAAGAGCGGTGAGATGCTCGGAATGCGACTTGCTGTTTTGCACAACCTCTATTTTTACAATAATCTTATGGAAGTTATCAGAACTCAGCTTGATAACGGCACATATATGGAGTTTTACGAGAAATATCGCAATATTTTAGGCGTGCGTATCTAATATTTTTTCAAAACAGAAAAAATACTTGCAAGATGTGATTAAAACTGATATAATCAATACATTGTATGAAAGGAATGACGAAAATGACAAACTTTTTACCTGTAGTTGCAGAAGGAAGTGCAAGCGGCGGAAATCAGTCATCAAGTATGATTTTTATGATTCTCTTCTATGTTGCTATTTTTGCAGCTCTCTATTTCTTCCTCATCAGACCTAACTCAAAGAAGAAAAAAGAAGAAGCTCAGCTTCGTAACTCTCTTGAGATCGGTGATGAAATTACAACAATCGGCGGAATTATGGGCAGAGTAGTTGCCATTAAGGACGACGAGGACGCTATCATCATTGAAACAGGCTCCGACAGAGTTAAGATGAAGTTTAAAAAGTGGTGTATTTCTACTGTTGACACAGTTAAGGAACAGCCACAGCAGGCAGGTCAGCCTGAAAAGAAAGGCTTCTTCGGTTTTGGCAAGAAGAAAGATTCTGACGAAACTAAAGCTACAAAAGAATAACTTTTTGAATGAATGTTCTTTCCCCCGAATATATTTGTAACAGAATATATTCGGGGGTTGTTTTATGTCTGATAAAAAACTACTTGCAAAGGCTGTTTTGTTTTCATCAGTATGCGGAATACTCATACTGGTAATTTTGATGTGTTTGCTTGCAGCTGTGATGATGTCATCGGGAGTAATTTCCGTCGATATACTTAATTACTGCACGGTTGGCATGGTCGGTGTTGCAACGCTGATGTCGGGAATAATATCATCAAGAATTACAGGAAGTGCAGGTCTTGCGGTGGGTTCGCTGACAGGATTTTTTATTTTTCTTGTCATAACCTCTATTGCATTGATTTTTAACGGTGAGCCTATAACGATACTAACCCTGCTAAAACTGATGTCATCTGTTTTGGGAGGAGGAATAGGCGGAATTATCGGAGTCAACAAAAAGGAAAAAATAAAAATCAGATAAGATCGAGTAAGATATTTTACTGTATTTATGTTTTCGGCAGTTCGTTTAGGCGGACTGCTGTTTTTATGTCGTATTTAATTACAAATCAGAATTATTTTTTAAAAAATTGAAATATCTATGGTAAAACAGCTCGTAATATGATACAATAATCCGGAGAATGAGATAGTGAGGGTTAATGACCTTGATTTAGATATAATATGAAAAATAAGGAAATGTTTAAGGAGTGTTAAGTATGGCAAAAACGATTAAATTGCCGGCAGATTTAAGGGATTGGAAGGTTACTTCATTTGTCGGGGAAGACAACGGCTGTGAAGTTTACAAGGTATCAAGAAAGATTGATAAAAATACTGCTCAGAATGCGATTCTCAGACACGCATTTGTCGGCAAAAGCAATTATACCGATGAACATACCGAGTATTTTACCGAAGAGGCTGATTTTATTGAATCGGTTAAGGAGCTTGACGGTATTTCAAACTATCTGGATGTTTATGTTCAGGATAATCAGAACAAAAAAACCTGTGATTTGTACATATTTACAGAAGAACTCACAAGTCTTGAAGAACTTATGAAAACCAAAACTTTCGTTGAGGATGAAGTTGTTGATTTTGGTATTCAGATGAGTGAAATGCTTGAAACTTTGGAAGCAAAGAATATTTTTCACGGTAATATTTCACCAAAGAATATTTTTGTAACCGCTGACGGAAGGTATAAAATCGGCGGATTTACAGATTTTGAAGGCAAGATTACGGATACCTCATTTGTTGCGCCAGAGGTTTACAAGCAGGAAAATGTTGACTATACAACCGATATTTATTCTGTCGGTATAATTATGTATGCAATGTGCAACGGCGGTAAAATTCCGTTTGAAAGTGATTCATGCGACAGAAAGAATGCCTGTGAAGAAAGATTTTCTGGCAAGGCTGTTACCGCACCGTCTGAGGGTGACGAAAAACTCAAAAGTGTTATTGTAATTGCATGTCAGCCTAATAATGCAAACCGCTGGAAGAATGCAAGCAACATAAAAAATGCTCTCACATCTATCAAAACTGAAATAGGTACATCCTCCCCTGTTCCGAATCCCGATGTTGTTGTTCCGGAAAACACGGATTTTGACGGAAATGTATTTGAAGAATATGACTATGATGAATTTGAGGATACAGAGCCGACTGAACCGCAGGATAATTTTGACAATAAGGATGAGGTTCAGACAGTTGAGGACGCTGTTCTTGATAATGAATTTAAAGGCGGCGAACAGCTTGGCATTGCCGAAGTTTTAGCCGGTGAGGAATCCTTGCCTGTTGACGGTAATGCTCCTGTAGATTCAAATGAAGCCAGTGAGTCTGATGCTGATGAAAACGGCGGATTTGAGGTTGTTGATGTTACAGATGCAGTTGATGAGCCTGAAAATTCCGAGGTTAAAACTGACGAAGTATCAGAAGAAAAACAGCCTGAATTTGAAGATATCAGTCCCGTATCGAGTGAAGATGACAAGAAAGAACAAACTGTTACAGATAAAAAAGCTGAAGAATTTGAAGATGTTTCAAGCAACAGCGAAGTAGCTCCGGAAGTTCTTCCCCCTGTTACAAGCGTTGAAGTGTTTGACGATTACTCCGGTGCAGATCATAAAAATGTTCTTACAAGCAATGAATCAAGCAAGGACTACGGTGATTTCTTTGAGGACGAGCCGTCTGTTAAGCGTACAGACAATAAATCTGACGACACTAAAAAAATTGAAGAAAGAAACGACTTTGACGATAACAGCTTTGAAGATGATGACAATGAATTCGGATATACAGATAAAGAAGATAATAAAGAAAATGTAAAGAAAAAGAAGAATAAATTTGTCATTATTCTTTGTGCCGTTGTAATTGCCGCCGCACTCGGATTTATCGGTTTCTGCGTTTATAACGGTTTGTCAAATTCATCTGCTGACAATAAAACTACTACAGCCGAAACTGCAACATCTGCCGAAGTAACCACACAGGCGCCGAGTACGGCGATGCCTACTACCGTTCCTGCTACAACAGAAAAGGTTACAACATCTTCTTCATATAACAATGTTGTTCCCGTTGTCGGTTACGGTTACAGTTACGGTAAGAAGCTTCTTGAACAGGCAGGCTTTACAGTTGAAATTTCTGACTATGAATACAGTTATGATTATCCGGAAGGATATATTATCTCCCAGACTCCGGAAGGTGACACAAGCGCAAGTACGGGTACAGTTGTTAAACTTGTTATCTCAAGCGGACAGATTCAGAGAGAAACAGAAGCTCCTGCAACACAGGCTCAGCAATCATCAAACAGTCATAACAGCTCATCGGGCAATTCAAATTCACAGAGCTCAAACGCACAGTCATCAAGCAATACAAACACTAATAATAACGGCGGATTTATCTTCCCTAACAGTGATTCTTCATATCTTAGCAACGCACAGGTAAGCGCTTTGAGTGATAACGACTTACAGCTTGCAATTAATGAGATTTATGCAAGACGAGGCAGAATTTTTAAGGACGCAAGCCTTAATGCATACTTTAACTCGCAGTCATGGTATGAGGGCAAATATACACCCGAAGAATTTGAGAAGAATGTTAAATTTAATACTTACGAACAGAAGAATCTTCAGCTTTTGATTAACGAAAGAAGATCAAGAAAGTGATTTTTAAACAAGAAAGATAATGCAGAGGAGTTATTATGAAAGATAAAATATTAAACGCACTAAAAAGCAAGACCTTCTTTGCTTTGGCTATTAATATTGTTATTATGGCTTTGATTATAGGTGTTACTGCATTTTCCTATGACAGTGCTGATGATTTTTATAATTCTTTATATATCTGTCAGTATCATAACTATTACAATAATGATATTAACTACATTTTTGCGACAATTACCGGTTCATTGCAGTACATTCTTTTGAATTTCAACTGTTTTGTACTTTTTCAAATTCTTCTCTCCTGTGCCGCTTTTTCTTCTGTTACATTTGTTTTTGCCGATAAATTCGGAAAGCACAAGGCTTTCATATTCACTCTTGTGCTGAATATTTTGTTTTCATTTGACCATTATTCAAACATTTTAAGCAGTAAAACCGCCGCTTTGCTGCTTACGGCAGGGTTTCTGATGGCACTTAATGCAATCAGAAATAAAAGGTACTCTCTACCGTTTTGGATTGGTGTACTTGAAGTTATATTCGGAACATTTTTATGTTTCAAATATTTCTTTGTGGGACTTGCATTTTTTATTACATTCTTCATCGGTGATATGATTGCAAAAAGAAAGTACAAGTTGCCGTTCAGAAAATTTTTCTGGTATTTCAGACCTTTTGTGCTTGTATTTGTCTTTATTGTTCTTGTCGGCTGCGGTCTTGAATATTATTCTTATTCGGTGAATAATGCTAATGCTGAAACATCGGGAATGTACAAATACAGCACGCTTACAGATAAAACCGACAATAATGCCTTTCCGAATTACTCTGATTACGAAAAGGAGCTTAACACTGTCGGTATAAGCTCGGCAAATGAGTATGAACTTTTTGTTGACGGATATTATGATGAAAACAATGGACTGAATACTGCTGCACTTGAAAAGGTTGCGGATATTCAAAAACGAGAAAATCCGTATAATTTCTTTGATAATGCGGGTGCATTGTTTTCAGATGCATGGGGACATATTATAAATTTTGATTCATATCTTATTGCTTTTGCGGTAATACTTGCCGCTATGGTTGTTTTTGTTACCGTTCAGAAAAAAAGATTTGCCTTCTTCCCTGCTCTGTATTTTGCGGTGGGATTTGCGGCTTGTATGTATGTTCGTTATGCAATGGATTCTTCGGCATACACAATGTACGGAATTTTGCTGATGATTCTTTCGTTTACAATGTATTCGTTTGATTTTGGTCATCTAAGAAAAGACGAATACAGCAATATTACAGATAAAAGCAGAAAAACTGTTCTTATTTCGGTTATTGTACTTGTGATATTAGGTGTGGCAAGCTGTGCGTCATATTTCTTCCATATCACTCCTGTTTCATATGACAAAAAGCCGAGTGATCTTTATACTGAGGTTGACAGACATCCTGAAAATTATTATGTTCTCGATCCTGTAACAGCTAAAGAATACATTTCATATACCGATAACTATATTCATCCGCTGTGGGGATTTTCTTCCGATTTTCTCCATAATGTTGACGGTTTCGGCTATTTTCATCGGACAAATCAGCTTGTGAACCGCAACCTCTCAACAAATATTTATGAAGCGGTCGTTGACGGAAGAAATGTATATGTTATCGATAAGAACATTACTTTTATCAAAGAAAATTATCTTAACCAATATTATGGCAAAAAGGATTCCGTCATTGTTTACAAAGATGAAAAGGAATTCAACGGATTTACAATTTACAGCGTAAACAGAGTTAAATAACATTAAAAAAGTATATCACGATTTTTTTGAGACGGTGAAGTCGTTTTTCTCAGGCATTTCGTTCATTCCTTTTCTGTCATTTCTTTCATTATGTATACTTTCCCGAAAATAAAAAAGTGTGTAAGCTATTTTTCTAACTTACACACTTTTTTTAATATAGTTCGGTTTCCTTTAATTATGCCGTTATTTTAAAGGAAAGTCGTAAGTGTTAAGGGAAAACTAATTCAGCCTGAAATAGCATGTATTCTTGCCGTGACCTTCTTTCTTAAGTTCGCCGGCTGCGACCAATTTCCTCAAAGCTCCTTCAATGGAACTGTCGCTGATCGTTGGGCAAAGCTCGCGGATATCCTGTTTATTGAACCGCTAAAAAAGATATTCAGCAAGAAACTTTTCCTTTACAAGCAATTACCGTTGACGACAAACAGCCTATGCGATTATATTACAACTCTGTTGTAAAAGAATTTTGGTTTGAAGTTCCCCTACGCTTCATACACAATGGCGAAATTTCAAAATTAAACATAAATCTCTCATCTTTAAAATGCTAAAACTAATTCAGGCAACACGAGGCATAACGAGCGGTATGCCTCGTGTTTTGATAACTTTGTGCTTTTTACAAAACTTCACAGATTATACAAGTTAATTTTTTACATAAGAAAATATCCTATGGTAGGTTTTATTCTATCATAGGATGTCTTTTTATTGTTCACTTTTTACGTTGCACATTTCATATCAAATCCGTTATCTGCATCTGTCATCAGGTAGATGCGTAACAACTCGATTACAGAAACAAAATATCTTAACATAGAGAGATACCAATACTGAGCATAAGGTCAATAATTTCGCCAATCATACTCATCCGTCAAAACATTAAGTTCGATATTATTTATGACAATAACATATTGAGATTTCCAATACCAAGAAACATCTTCTTGATGATAATTCCAGTATATATTTCGACTTTTATTCGTTTTTAAATCAACTACTTCACACCTTACTGAAAAGTCTGTCGTTGCATTCCCCGAACAAAGGTAAGCGTTTACTACATATTCATTATTAGGAGATACTGTAGTATCAATTAACTCGCCATGGGGCAAGTGTTCCAAACTACACGCTGTAAAAAAAATACTAATTAAAATCATAACCACAAAAAAGCAATTAAGCGTAAAAAACTTCTTTACCATTGAAACACCTTCCGATTATAAAGTAATCTCCAATACTTCCTGCCCAACAATATGCAACGAGTATCTCTAGAATCGTCAAAAAACTGGCTCTATAATAAAAGTTGGGGTAAGGAAAATATGCTCTACAATTATTTTACAGAAAAATTGCTCGGATTGCAAGGTGTTTTAATCGAAAACATTGAAGAAATTGATGATACTATTCACATTTACTGCAAACTTGAGCGGAAAATTCACAAATGTCCCGTCTGCGGAAATCATACAGACAAAATTCACGATTACCGAGAACAGATTATCAAGGATATTCCTGCTTTTGGAAAGTTTGTTTTCATTCACCTCAAAAAGCGTAGATATAGTTGCTCATGCGGAAAGCGGTTTTATGAAAAGAATTCTTTTCTTCCCCGTTTTCACAGAATGACAAACAGATTAGTTGCATATGTTATCGACAAATTAAGGTGTGAGGCATCTTTTACAAGCGTTGCTAAGGAAGTAAATCTGTCATTACCGACTGTTATCAGAATATTTGATTTGGTTTCATATTCACTAAAAGAACTGCCGACAGCACTTTCTATTGATGAATTCAAGGGCAATACAGGCAAAGAAAAGTATCAATGTATTTTGACCGATCCTGAGAACAAGGTGGTTTTGGATATTCTGCCCAAAAGAACCAAGTATTGTTTGTCTAAATACTTCAAAAAATTTGATAAATCCGAGCGAGATAAGGTTGAATACTTCGTCAGCGATATGTGGAGGACTTTTTCAGATATCAGTTCGGTTTGGTTCAAAAACGCAACCAAAATTGTTGATAAATACCACTGGATACGGCAGATTATGTGCGCATTTGAGAGTGTACGAAAGGAAGAACAAAAGAAGTTCAGCGAATCTCATCGCAGATATTTTAAAAATTCAAGAAAGCTATTGTTAAAAAGATTTGATGATTTGAATGATGAACAAAAACAGCAGGTAAATATTATGCTGTATACTTCACCGAATCTGTGTACGGCTCACTTTTACAAGGAAGATTTTCTCAAAATCCTTGATTGCCAAGACAGGCAGTCTGCCAGAAAGGCAATGTCTGATTGGATTAACTCCGCTTATGATTGTGGCATTCCACGCTTTGTAAAATGTGCGAAAACAATGCAAAATTGGCTGACAGGAATACTCGATTCGTTCACTACACCGCTTACAACCGGTTTTATTGAAGGCCGCAACAACAAAATTAAAGTCCTAAAAAGAAATGCGTATGGTTACAGAGATTTCAACCGCTTCCGCAACCGCATTCTACATATGTTCTCACTCAAATCAGCAAAAAACAATACAAAACAAGCGGCAGTTTAAACAACCACCACTTGTCAATTTCAATTATTCTGTTTTAATGCTACCCCAACTATTGACATAGAGCCGGTTCTTGTTATTTCTTTACCATAACTACAGCCTGTTTGCCGAGTTCGTTATATCTTGTATTTACAAGGCTTTTTGAGTAACGGGTTCGAGCATTCGTCCACGGATCGTTGAAATAGTAATAATCTTTGTCATAGCCCGTGAGTAACAGACAATGTTCGCCGGCAGTCCAAGTGTAGTAACTGCCGAGTTTATATTTTGCGTTTTCATCGGTGTAGTTTACTCTCCAAGTGGTTGTCTTAAATGACGGTGACATATTAATTGTTGCCCACACCATAATCGGCTGACCTTGTGCAACATACTTACCCGAAAGATATTCAAGACTTTTCCCGCTGATTTCTACAGCCTTGTATGATTTGTCGGAAAGGTATTTGTTCATACATTTTGCCATAATCGGAGCGTATGCACCGTAGCTGTTGGAGCTGTAGGGTGTTCCGACAAAAGCACAATTCGGATCAGGTCCTGTGTATGAACCGTTTGAATAACCGAAAGGTTTTTTTACCAAATACTTATCTGCAAATGTCGTTTCAGAAATTTTATATCCGTAGAAATTCAACAGCATTGTTGCACTACAGGTTTCACAGCCTGTCGGGAGCTTACTTTGACCGATTAACGGAACATTTGAAATCTTCTTGCTCTGTGGCATTATGTATACATTGCAAATGGCTTTTTTTCCGTTATTCAAAGTGCAAGTTACAGTTGCTTTTCCTGTCGCTACTCCTTTGACGACACCTCCGCCTCTTGTTACAGCAGCTATTTTTGAATTGCTTGATGAATAAAGTCTGTAATATGCCGCTGTACCTTTTGGAACACTGCTGTTAATGTCAAAACTCTGACCTATGTACAGTACAATTTCACTTGCGTTAAGTTTAAGAGATGTTGCAAGCGGCTTGACCGTTACATTACAGGTTGCTTGTGTACCGTTTGGCATTTTGCATCTCATAGTTGTGGTTCCTGCCTTTTTTGCGGTCATCAAACCTCCGGCTTTTTGAACAAAAGCAATATTCGGATCATCTGAATAATAAGAACGATAATAAGCTGCTGTTCCGCTCGGCACATAGCTTGAAAAATCATACTGTTCACCGACTCCAAGTATAATACTTGTCTTATCAAGCTTTATGCTATTGGCAAGTTTTTTGACGGTAACCTTGCATTGGGTTTTAAGTCCGTTATATGTATTTGCGGTAATTGTAGCAGTACCTGTACCGACAGCAGTTATTTTTCCGTTATTGTCTACAGTTGCAACCTTACGGTCACTTGTTGTAAAAGCAACTTGCGAAATATCTCCATTTTCAATAGTAGTAATAAGAGTATATGACTCCCCTACCCCAAGTGTTATTGTATTCTTATTGAATTTCACACTTTTAGGCGGAACAGTTGGTTTTGGCTCTGTAGTAGGCTGTTCAGTAATCTGCTCAGTATACTCTTCCGTAGTTGTTTCAGTCGATTCTGTTGAAGGTTCAGTAACTTCTTCCGTAGTTATTTCAGTCGATTCTGTCGATGGTTCATCAACAATTGTTGTTTCCTCAACACATTCTGTAGTAGTTTCAGTATATTCAGTTGTTACTTCAGTACAAGCAGAGGAGAAATCCGATATCGTTGTTTCTGTGGATGTTTCAGTTCCGTAAACCGAAGTAGTTTCTGTCAAAGATGACGGTTCTGATGTATCGAATTGAGATCCAACAATAATTTTCTGAATATTAGTGGCATCAATAACGGTCAAAACATTGTCACCATTAGTATCGTAAAGAAATTTCTCATCATCAGATAAGTCAATCATACCTACAACATACTTTTGGACCTTGGTTGCATCCATAACTGTAAATTCGTAATTACCATTACCGCCGTTAACGATAGTCGCTGCATATGGTATTGTACATATCACAGATAACAGCGTTATGATCAACAATATTGATATTAGTTGTATTATTTTTTTCATGTTTTTTGCTCCCTTATCTGTGCCTGTTGTAATGGTCTTTGTCTGACCGTTTACAGATGTTTTTTCAACTGTATTGCCGTTTGAATCGGTAACAATGTAATGAGTAAGACTGCCGTCTGATGATGTACGATATTCGCTTTCAAGCGAACCGTCGAATGTGCAGTAGTAATATGAGGTTTCACCGCTTGAATAGTTTTAGGTATTAGTAGGCTCAAATGAGCCTACTTACCCACATTCGTTTTAAATTTTTCAAATATAGTTAGAATTATTAATCAATCTAAAATTTATGCCTATTTTTTTTAACTCATTAAATGCACTCAAATTGGTCTCATTGACTAACACCATTTTTTCATGTGAAATACAGCGAAACCACGGTATGCAATTTTTATAAAAAGCCAAATCTTCAGGATAATCATAAGCATTCCAAGAAGAAAAATCTATAGGTTTCATCAATAAAGCCGTTGTTATTTTATTAATTCTGAAACAATGGATTTGTTGTCCTGCAGTATATCTGGGTGTTTTTATTTTACCTAATGGAATTTCATGATTTCTAAAACCATCCAAGAAATTAAAATATTCATTAGAATAATCCTTTTTATGGATCTGTCTCACAGTAAAAAAACTAAAATTCTCACTATAGCAAGTGGCAATTTTTAATATATCGTTATATTTACTATTAAAATCGTCATAATTCATAAAAGTATAAACCATAATACCACCTGTATGCCCTATACATAAAACGAATGGATACTCCGCTTTATATTTTTATATTTAACATGATAATGCTTAAAAGAAGCAGACCCTCTATGTTTGGGATCACACTTACTTCTAGTACTGTCTACTGAGTTTGCGATATTTAACGCATCACTCTTATAATAAGTTATTACATCTTTGCCTTGCCGCAACTTTGATTCAGCTTGACTTTTAGTAAGTTTACTTCCGCATTATCAACCGTCATTTTATTCTCATTATAACCGTAAACGAAAGCAAATGCAATATAATTTACAATTTTCTTTGTTTTTTCAGGAGTAACAGAAAGTGATCCCTGCTGATAAGCATCTGTGTCAGCACTAAAGTTCTGATAATGGAACTCAGGTGTACTGTTGTTATTGTAGTAAATATTGAGTGCAATGCCAAATGTTCTGTTTTCGTTTGAAAGCGGAACTGAATTTAATTTTGCTGTACCGTTAATTTTAAACGATACTCCTGCTCTGACTGCTTTTACATTCTGATAGATATACTTGTTGCCTAAAGAGTTATCGTAAGATGAAGTATCCGAATCGTCATTATCGGCTGAATTATCAGTAGCAACATGATCTGTCAGGCTCTTGTTTGCGGTTATCAACCCAATTGCCTGAATAATATCATTTGTGTTGAAATCAGAAATCTCGGTGAGTTGTTCATGGAAAGAAGCCTCAAAACGCTTGATCTTTCCGAAATGTTCAATTGTCAGCTTTTTCTATGACCAATCAAAACATCCTCCGTCCTTTCTTTTCTATATTCATAATATACAGCTCACCAATGTACAAATGCGGTGCATTATGTGCTGAAACCAATTTGTTTCTTTTCCGTCTTTGCACTTGACTTAGGAAATTCAATATCATCAGCGGTGATTAATGCAATATCTTCACTTTCAATGGAATCAAAATCCATTGTTAGCAGTCTGGAGGCTTGAGCCATCTTTGCTTTTTCAATTACATTTCTGACATATCTGCCATTACCGAAATCGCTTTCATTCCTTGCGGCATCAAACAAGCCAGTCAGTTTATTACAAGCTTCGTCAGTAAATGTAAGCCCTTTCTGTTTTGCGATAAGTTTTGCTATTTCGCAAAGTGCTGCCGTATCGTAATCGTTGAATGGAACATGGTAGGCAATTCGCGATCTGAGACCCGGATTCTTTTGAAGGAGCCCTTCCATCTTGTCAGGATACCCTGCAAATATAACGACAACATCGTCTCGATGGTTTTCCATTTCCTGAACAATAGTGTTAATTGCTTCCTCGCCAAAAGAACCGTTTCTGTCATCTACAAGAGAGTAAGCTTCATCAATGAAAAGAACACTTCCTTTTGCATCTCTGAATTTCTTCTGAATCGTCGGAGCCGTCCAGCCGACATACTTGCCCACCAGATCACCACGACCGACCTCAATTAGGTTGCCTTTGGAGAGAAGATTATTCTCTTTCATAATTCTTGCGAAGAGTCTTGCAACAGTAGTCTTAGCTGTTCCCGGATTACCTGTGAAGACCATGTGCATCGCAGGGTGATCGATTTTCATTCCTTTATCCGCAAAAAGCTTCTGTGCTTTATAATAGTTCAGTGCTTGATTAATAACCTTCTTTGCTTCATCAAGACCAATCATCTGATTCAGTTCATCATAAGCCGAACCCTTCGGCGCTGCCTTGACAATTTCACGCTTGGCGGTCGCAATATCTTTATACTGAGGATATACACCGGTCTTAAGCTTGTTGTTGTACCAGTTGTCAAACAAGTCATGAAGGTCGGGTGCAAGATAACCTTTCTCATCCTCGAGCTTTTCAAACAGTTTTTTATCAGTTCGGATTTCGTTATCTTTTGCAAGCATTTTAAGAAAATCTATCGCGCGTTCTCCCGAAACAAACTCTTCCTTTAATTCAACAATACTAATATTTCCAAGATTCTCGTAAAAAATAAACGTTGCTTGGTTTCGAGCAACTGCCATGAATAGGCATCAAAGCTCCCTTCTGTGATATATCGGAAAATCTGCACTTTTGAATTGGTATTTCTTTGGCGCAGAATGCGCCCCTCACGTTGCGTCATATCTGCCGGTCTCCACAGAACATCGATATGATGCAGAGCGATCAGCTTATCTTGAATATTTACACCGAGTCCGAGTTTGAAGGTCGAACCGAGCAACACGCGAATGTCACCTTTCCTGACTTGAGCAAACAATGGTATTTCTCTGTGCTTCGGTCCGGGCATCATGAATAAAAGCAATCTTGTCAGAAGGAACGCCTTTACTCTGAAGCATAGTCTTCACTTCATCATAAATGTTAAAACCCGTTTTAGGAGTCGATGTGTCGCAGAAAATGATTTGTGCAGATTTACGAACCGTTGTTTTGAAATATATATCAGCAACATTTTCGACACAGCGTGCCACTTTCGATTGATAAGTGAACATAGCACTTGAATCGACCAGCCTTAAATCAAGCGCTGCTTTCCTTCCGTCCGTCGTGATTTTCAGCATATTGTCATCTTTGCGACAAACATATCCTTTGCGAACATTCTCTGCTCTCTGTGAAATATCTTTCAGATAATCTGCAAAATAATTTGTTTTTGAGATCAGCGCATCGGTATATCCATCTATCTGCGGGATACCGGCTAATGTGTCCACTTGATGAAAATCGGCAATGGATGACAGTAGAGATGTGAGTTCGGGAAGGTTGTGAAACTTAGAAAAACGAGTGGCAAGCCGATAACTGCTTGTGTCAACATCAATTTCAAATTCCGTGCTCCTTTCTGCAAACATACCGATCCAACTGTCAAAGTTCTGAAGATCCAGCATGGCAAGTTCACCACTTTGCAAATACATCTGCATAATAAACGCATCTGTGATAGAATTTGTAATCGGAGTTCCGGTAGCGAAGACAACGCCTGCGCCGTTATTCTTCTTCTGCACCATATGTACCTTATCCATCATATCCTTGCATTTCTTGGAACCTGAAGCACTGATGCCAAGAACTTTATCTGCTTTTGTTTCGATAGGGACATTCTTAAAATTGTGCGCCTCATCCACAAAAAGTCTTGTGATTCCCAAATCATCGAAATAAGCACCGTTATACAAATCATCCATTGCAACGGCAAGTTCGGATAATGCCTTTGAAACCGCCTCTTGTTTTTTCTTCAGCCGAGAGGTGGCCTTGTTCTTTTTGCCGGCTATTTTTGCAATCAATTTCTGCTCATCAACAAGCCGGTTTCGATAGTATTCCTTTGACAGAGGAATCCGCTCAAAACAACTGTAAGCAATAATGATCCCATCAAAATCCTCGTCACGCATTCTTTCAAGAAGACTTTCTCTTTTTGATGGAGTAAAACTCTTCGGCTCTACACAATGAATATTGGCACTCGGGTACATGGCATAGAAAATGTTTTTCCATTGACCGACAATGTTATTTGGAACAACAAACATGTTCTTTTCAGACAGCCCCATGCGGCGCATTTCCATTGCCGCAGCAATCATAACATAGGTTTTTCCGGCACCGACATCGTGTGCCAATAGAGTGTTCGGAGTAAAAAGAATTCGCGCAACAGCGTTTTTTTGATAGGAATAAAGCTTTATCGCCGGAGACATGTCGGGAAACCGTAAAAATGATCCGTCAAAAATTCTTTTTCGAACGCAACTGAAATTGTTCTCAAAAATCATTTCAAGACGTTCTTTTCTTCTTTCATCCTCCCAGATCCATTTTTGAAACATCTTTATCATTTTATTTTGCTTTTCTATAGCGAGAATGGTTTCAGACCGGTTTATAACTCTTTTCTTGCCGGAGGAATTTGTTTTGCAAACGACCTCATCGGTAACTGCAACCGACTTCATATTCAATGTCCTTTCAAGAATATAAAGGGCGTTTATTCTGTCAGTACCGTATGTTCGTGTCACCTTGACGTCATGATTGTATCTGCTTTTGAATGGTATTTCCCAAGTACCGGTCAATTCATCGTGTTTTGTATTGAAATCTTCTTCGTTATCGATGCTATACCAGTATCTGCGCCAATCGCCAAGAAGATGTTCAATAAAATCATCAATTATATCCGTAGGTACCCACGGCGAACCCAGTGTCACATAGATATCTTTTGTTGCAACTGTTGGGGGAAGGACCTTTTCAATAGCTTTGACATTATCAGCAAAATAGCCGTCGTATTCCTTATCAGCTTCTTTAGCCGCCTTCCATTTTCGCATCATGTTGCCGGACAGATATTCCTCAGAGGTTTCCCAACCTTTATAGAAGCACTCGCCCCATGTTTCCGGATTCTGATAGATAGATCCTTTCAGCGTACCGATAATTGTCTTGTAGTCTTCACCGGTTATTGAAGAAATATATTCAATATCAACCCGTTCGAGATTAGATAGACTGAAAATGAGACCGTCGGAAATGCTGTCAGCGTGAATACCCTGAGTCCTTACATCCTGATTGAACGCGTTTTCCCAATCGAACGGAAGATCCATGCAGGTAACTTCACGTATATGTGCTTCTTTTTTCTCTTTTTCTTCACGGGCTTTCCGCTCTAATTCTTCTTTTTCCCTGCGGCGGCGTTCATTTTCCTCATGCTTTTCTGCGGTATGCTTAGCTGCACGGAGCTTACCTATAACCTCCTCAATTTCATCTGAGGAATACTTGCTGTCAATATTCCCCGCAAGCCCCAAAATATCAAAAAGACTCAACTGTGCACTGTCACCAGAATGATTTTTATTAGACATGTACCGTCACGCTCCGATCCTCTTTTGTTCACCAATTTAATTATATTTTACAGCAGAGAATGTACCAATTTCGGAACATAGAAAAAGCAGACTGCGTTTTCACAGTCTGCTTTTCTTGTAAAGACAGTTGTATTTAGGCGTGTCTCGCTCTGGATACAGATCCTTTCTTAATCGAAAGGTATCTCCTAATCGTCAGCGAAAAAATGCCGTTAAAAAGGAAATCCAGAAAATATATGATAATTCTAAACAGAATTATGGCGCCCCTAAAATTGCACAGGAACTACGTAAATCTGGCGAAACCATCAAGTCAACGCACCGTAGGTAAATACATGCGTGAAATGGGCATTCGTGCCCAGTGGACTAAACCGTGAACTACTACCACCAAAGATTCTGATTTTAGCAAAGAACTCCACAACATTCTCAACGAACAGTTTAATCCTGAACGTCCTAACGCTGTCTGGTGCACAGATATAACTTATATCTGTACGCAGGATGGTTTTGTATACCTTAACTGCGTTATGGACTTGTATGCCAGAAAAATCATTGCCTGGACTCTTGCAGACACTATGGAAGTATCTACAGTTATCGATACAATCAACAAGGCAAAAGCCTGTCGTAATACTAATTTACCACTTATTATCCATTCAGATCGTGGCAGCCAGTATATTTCAAATGCGTGGCGTGAAGCCACTGAAAAGATGCAGCAAAGCTATTCTCATAGTGGTTATCCTTACGATAATGCCTGCATCGAATCTTTCCATTCCTTAATCAAAAGAGAATGGCTTAACAGGATTTCATATCATTAACTACAAACGTGCCTATAGGCTTGTATTTGAGTATATTGAAACCTTTTATAATACCATTAGGATTCACAGCCACTGCTACTATATGTCTCCTAATGATTTTGAAAAATTGTTTGAGAGGGTATCTTCTCTGCCAGCAGCTTAGTTGGCAGAACTTCTCATTTTATTTTGTGCTAAATCTTGACACAGGACCACAAGAGCAATTAAATTCTTGTTACTGTCATAGTAATAGTTGATCTTAACTCCGTCAACGGACTTCTGCGTTCTCATCCTTGCTTAATATAAATACAAAGAACAATTATCAGCTATTTGTTTTGTGAGCAAATTCTCTTTGGGTAATCCATAATAAATTAAGCCTATACATCCATTCAACAAAAGCATAATTTTCGAATTCCTGAAGTAGAAAATAACAGGAGAAATATCTCGAGTAGCAAGAATAGCAAAAGAATGCAATATATCTTTATTTTCAATTAACAAAAACTCATCATTTCCAGCAGATTTAGTAAAAAACTTGCTGTGTTTTTTTTAAAGTTTTTTATTCTTTTTGTAATAATAACTACTATTAAATTCAGAAGAAGAAATATCAACATATGTTTCATTATAAAGCCATAAACTCATAACAAAATCAATAAAACGTTTTTCTATATTAATAAACTCCTGCTTTTTCATATTACGATCTAATACCCTTTGATAAAACACTTCAACAGATTGATATTTTCTACTATTATGAATAACTTTTGGAAACATATCTAAAGTAGTAATTTTTTTACACCCTAAAATATAGTCAAACAAACTATCTGTTGTTTCATCAAAATGTATATTCATTTCAGATAATATTTCTATTGTTTTCATTTTATTTGCCTCTCACTCTACCATCTTCCCACAAAGTAGCTATTCTTTTTCCTGATTTATTTTAAAGTTTTCAAACACTACCGTGTTTAGCCATATTCTTCACAATTTTCCATATATCAGGGCCTTTCCAACCGCCACTCTGTTGTTCTACTATGACAGTGACGGAAGTGCAACCTCATTCTCATATAACG
>OLSQ01000393.1_pt1 | contig 43751 bp, 64 predicted proteins | sample 1672561 | NCBI WGS metagenome assembly OLSQ01 (sample SAMEA3136699, study PRJEB25190) | human gut metagenome | biome: human gut; feature: human-associated habitat; material: faeces | place: Austria | collected 2013
TTCCTCGGAGGCCGGGAGGCTTCCACCCTAAAGGATATTTCGGAAAACTGGCTGGGCAAGGCCACCATCTCTATGCAGACCGAGGGCCGAAGCCGTGGACAGTCTGAAAGTTACAGCCAGAATATGCAGCGGCTTGGCCGGGAACTGATGACCACCAGCGAGATCACCACCATGCCCGGGGATAAATGTATCTTGCAGCTTCGGGGGCTCCCGCCCTTCCTGTCCCCGAAGTATGACTTGAAAAAGCACCCGAATTACAAGTACACAGCCGAATTTGATAAAAAGAAAAACGCCTTCCGCTTGGAAAGCCTGTTCCGCCACCGGCCATTGAGACTAAAGCCGGAGGACGAATACACGGTGTACGAAGTGGACGGCTCCGACACGGACGAAGAAGCTGACCTGTTGAATTTCGATGATCTGGACAGCGACGAGTTTGTGTAACTTCGGGCCATGATGACCCGAAGCGCCGCCGATGTGGGCGGCTTTTTTTGTACCCAAAACCATCAAACAAACAAAATGGAGGAACGTATATGGAATTTTTCAATCAGGCAATCGACATTCTTAAAATTCTGGTCATGGCTCTTGGCGCTGGTCTGGCGGTATGGGGCGTCATCAACCTTCTGGAAGGTTACGGGTCGGACAACCCTGCGGCAAATGCTCATGTGCGGTAAAGTAACACACAAGAATTTGATAGACAGCAGCCCGCTATTCCGAAAAAATATAATTAGCAAGCCCAGCCGAGCCAGTCAACGGCAAGTGAATGGGCTTTCGCCCACCGTTGACAGCCCCGTCTGTCCTTGCTGGTGGATAATCAAGGGGCGACAGCAAAAAGTGCTGCCGCCCTTTCCCATAATCAAAGAAAGGGAAAGACTCCATGACTAAACAGAAAGTCTATCAAAAACATATCTGTTTCCCCTGATACTGTTATGTAATCGCATAATCAGTATTTTATAGGTTAATATGCTAAGTTTTAAAATTAAATGCGAAAAGAGTTAAACAAACTCTATCGCATTTAATTTTTTTATATAAGAATGTATGTAAAAATGTAAAGTGCGTATGAGTTTTTCGGAACTCATACGCATTATTTTTTTACTCAAATTCACAGAAAGGGGCGAAGAAAGTGGCAAGAAAGTATAAACGGCTTGTATTTGCGGACAGGCAGCAGATCGAAGCAATGTATAACAGCGGAATGAATGAAAAGGCGATCGCGGCAGCAGTCGGCGTTCATATCGCAACTATTTACAGAGAATTGGAGCGAGGAAAGACAATAGTTGCGGATAGTGTGAGATACAGCGCAGACACAGCACAGCGGGCGATCGGATAAGGGGGACGCAATGAGGATATACGACGAACTGACAGAAAGCCCCGAAACACTGGGCACATTTTTAAAAAGTCTTCCGGTTTTAGACGCGCCGTGGGACACAGCTTTTCAGAAAACATTTTGCGGAGAATGTAAAGAAGAAAGCTGCGATAAATGCCCAAACGGGAAATACAGGAACAATCCCGAATGGTGGCTGAAGCTGAAAGCAGAGAGGGACAGAAAATGAAAACGGTGGAATTTGAAAAAGTAAAAGTGGGGGATTTAGTAGAAGTACCGCGGACACAATTTGCACCAATGCGGCGGGGCTGGAATGGCTGGCTATTCAGTGAAGCGGTAGTTATTCAAAAGGGCATATCCCCAAAGAACAAAAGAAAAGTGATAAAAGTTGAAATGCGGACACCAAAAAGTAGAAATGACTACGGGACAATGGAAAAGACGTTTTATGCGGAGTGTGTATTTCAAACAAAAAGCATTGAAACAGCAAGACGTTTCATGCAGCAAGACGGCGTAAACAGTAAAGAAGAATTTTATGAGTATATAAAGCAAGACGACGTTTGCGGCTGCGACTGGATCAAATTTCTTGTAGACAAAGGATTTTTATTTCAAAGCTGAAAATAGCCGAAACGGGGCAGCAGTCCCCGTCTTGCAAGGTCGGCAACCTTGCGACTGACGAAGGCAAGCCAACAGCCGGAGTACAGGGCATTGTGGAAAAATGGCAGCGGACGCGCCAAGCTAGAGAGCGCGCAGACGGTCAACAGGTTTTCAGTAGCTTTTTAATGTGAAAAGCCACAACACAATGCACACGCCGGAAAGCGGGGTGGCAGGGCATGAAAGCAAGATCGCCACCTAGATAGTATGAGGACACAGACGACGGGAAAGGACAATGAAAAATGAAAAAGGACGCTGGACTTTTCGGGGGGGGGTATTCCCGAAATGGTAAAAATACTTGAATTATTCGGCGGGATCGGATCGCCGCGCTGCGCCTTGCGAAATATAGGAATACCAGTAAAAAGTATTGATTATGTAGAAATCGACGAAAAGGCGGTTAGATCATACAATGCGATTTTTAAAGATGAATTGCAGAATAAAACGCAGTCGGTCGTGGGATGGAATTTAAAACCGAATATTCTTATACACGGCAGCCCGTGCCAAGATTTTTCGATCGCAGGGCATCAAGGAAAAGCGACGGCAGCAGGCGGCAGGATAAACAGAGGAAAAGGCGCAGACAAGGGAAGCGGGACACGTTCAAGCCTTATGTGGGAAACAATTCACATTATAGAGCAAATGGGAGTATGGAAGCCGCGCGTTGTAATATGGGAAAACGTCAAAAACGTGTTATCGCGGCACATGATAGCAAATTTTAATAAATACATAGAGGAAATGACGCGGCTGGGGTATACAAACAGCTACGCCATACTGGACGCAAGGGACTTCGGACTTCCGCAGGCGCGGCAACGTGTATTTACAATTTCAATACTGGGGAATGAAAAATTTAATTTTAATGATCTAATAAAGTCCCCAATGCGGAATATAAAAGAATTTCTTCTGCCGGACGCGCCGGAAGTATACGACGTTACCCAGCCGAGTGTATATAGCGCAATCGGCAAAAAGGGAGTAGTGCGGCGGGCAAATATTATAAAAGACTATGCCTATACAATCACAACCAGACAGGACAGAACACCAACACAGGTTATAGACTGCGGCGGCGGTCGGTATAGGTATTTGACGGAAAGAGAGTGCTGGAGATTGCAGGGCTACACGGACGCAGATTTTGACGCAGCGGCAGCAGTACAGGAGAAAAACGGGCGTTACACAATGCCGCTATACTGGCAGGCGGGAAACAGCATTGCAGTACCGATCTTTGAAAGCATATTCAGAAAAATTATTTTGAACGAAACGGCATGAATTTAGACAGAGGACGCGGAAGGCATGAAACATTATTGCAGATATTGTATACATTGCATAGCACAGGATGAAACGGAAGCAGTATGCGAGGAATTAAACATAATGATTAAAAAAACTTCCGTTCGGGACGCTTGCAAATTGTTTGATTTTTGCGAAATTGACGCTTTTTACATCTGCCGCAGCGAAAATCCAGAAGAATGTAAATACAAGCCGCGTATACCAAAAAAGAAGCAATGCGACGGGCAAATAAGCCTGTTTAATACATAGAAACAAGGAAAAAAAAGGGAGAGAAGCACAGCATGAAAGTAAAAGGGACGAAAGCAAACAGGCGTTTCACATATGACGCAAACAAAGGGCTGGAAGCAGAAACAGAAAAGGCAAGAAAAGAACTGGAAAAAAAGATCACGGCAGCACAGCGCGAACATTTACGCTGGGCGTATGAAAAAGCTAAAAAAGAATATGAGACATACGAACAGAGAATAACAGATTTATCAGATTTTATATATACAGCGGAAAAAGAGATTGAAAGACAAAGAAAACAGGAGAGCGGTGGCAATGCTTGAATACGGCTATTACAACATGGACTGTATGCAGGGAATGAAAGACTTCCCTGATGGATATTTTGATCTTGCGATCGTCGATCCCCCGTATGGGATAAAGGAAAACGGAAAAAAGAACGGTACACGGTCAAAGCTGGCAACGTCGAAAGCGTATACACCGTTTGCGGGCGGCGACGTAAAGCCGCCGGACGAAGCATATTTTCGGGAATTATTCAGAGTTAGCAAAAATCAGATCATTTTCGGCGCAAACCACTTTATTTCAAAAATACCGTATGACAGCCCGTGCTGGATTGTGTGGGATAAAAACAACGGAAACAGTGATTTTGCAGACTGCGAACTGGCGTGGACTTCCTTTAAAACCGCCGTCCGCAGATACAAATATACATGGCACGGAATGATACAAGAGAACATGAAAGAAAAAGAGTACCGCATACACCCGACACAGAAGCCCGTGGCGTTGTACGAATGGATATTGATAAATTTTGCGGCAGCAGGCGACACGATTTTAGACACGCACGTGGGATCGGCTTCTTCGCTGATAGCTTGCCGGAATACAGGGCATAAATTCGTGGGCTTCGAGTTAAGCGAACATTATTTCAAATTATCACAGGAAAGATACAGACAGGAAACCGCACAAATGCGACTGATTGACTTTATGGGGGGGGTAGCGGCAAAACTGCGGAAACTTGTTGATTGCATAGAGGGCGCACATGGAAGACGAATACAAGGAAATAGTTAGAAAATTTAATGAAATATACAATCCTTTGCGAAAAAGATATAATCTGCGGTCACATATTCACTCTAGTATTTATGAGAGTGAAGACGATCTGATCGAAATATGGGAGTACAACGGAGAGACGCGCGGGAAGTGCATTGTAAGGGAAAAAGAAAAAGAAATAATAGACTGCTATAAAAGAGCAATCGACAATCTGAAAAACTATAAACGGGAAAGAGAGGAAAGAGAGCGTGAGCGAAAAGCAAATATGGCAAGCTGAAGGACTGGGAGCGGACAAAGGGACGGTTGAAACAGTGCTTCGTATTTTTGCAAGTGACGGCGTACAGGGAATAGAGAGCCAGCAGGCATTAGAAAGGTATATTGGGAAATTATCTGATGATAGATTGCGGGATATGTGCGCAATAGACGAAGAAACGGCATTGCAGCTTCTTGTGGATTGTTTCGGGGCGCGTATGGCGTTTGAAAAAGTTATGAAAATACTGGGGTATGCAACAAAAGAAACAGCGCAGCGCATGGGCTGGATCAGTCCGGCAGCATACGCGGAAGTAGTCGGAAAGTATGAGGAACGCACGAAAAAGTTAAACAAGGATAAAGACCGGATTTTGTCGGACTATACCCGCGCCGCACAGAAAGCAGAGGACGCAGAGACAGAAATAATGTGGCTGCGGGACGAACTGGTGCACTGTAAAGCGGATTTATACGACTTTTACGCGCGGGCGGGAAAGTTACCAAAATATGAAAGGGGATAAATAAGCATGAGCAGAAATAACACGATCGGGATTGTGGGGCGCGTTACCAGCCAGCCCGCGTTGATAGTTGACGCGGCAGACTGGGCGCGCAAAGTGTACGAAGTAGAACTGACACGAACGCGCCCCAGTGATACAGAAGACACATTTATTTTACAGTACGATGGGCGCGCCGCCGGATCAAAGGAAATGCTGGAGAGGATAAAAGAGGGCGCGGAAATATTTTGCGGCGGCGAAATCCGGTCGGAAAACGTACACGATCCAAAACCGGAAGAAAACCGCGTAAAAGTTTTCATTTTTGCAGAAATGATCGCCGTGAACGATCCCCCAATAGAGGATCAAAACGAAGTGACAATCTGTGGGAATATATGCAAACCACCCAGCGGACGCGAAACGAAAAGGCGTACACCGAGGGGGAGGCGGGTAACAGTGACAAGGCTTGTGGTGGCGGCAAATACGCCCACGGGCGCGTATTATATCCCGTGCGTGTGCTGGAACGGGCAGGCAGAAAAAGCCGCCGATCTGAAAGTCGGGGACTATGTAGAAATATATGGGCGTTTTCAGTCCCGCAATTTTAAAAAACACATACAGGGGCGCAAGCTGCCGTATTTAGGTACAAGCTACGAAGTAAGCGTTGTGGAACTGAAAACAAAAAGCAAAGAGGAAAGGGCAGGGGCAAAATGACAGGACAATTAAAAGAGGTTTTCGGCATTTATGCAAATGACAGGCGGCAGCAGGCGGCGGCTGACATTGTAATTATGACAAAAGTGGATCATGCCGCTATGCACAGGCTGGCAGCGCGTGAAATGGAGAGGAACGCGGCAGCAGTCGCGGAAACAGCAAAAGAAGCAAAAATATATTTGCAGCGCGGAAAAGGTCGGCAGCAGATCGCAGGATTGAAACAGTTAAATGATTTATTACAGGAGATAAGGACGGCAACGGATCGGGAAGACGCGATCGCGCGGACGGGGATTGCGACAGGGTATGCCAACGCCATGCAACACTTCGGACTTATGACAAAAGAGGAATTGCGGGACGTGATAGAAGTTGTTGGGCAGGCGGGAGAAAAAGCAGCAAAAAGGATCGAAGCTGCGCGCCGTCCTTTTTGGGTGCGCATAGGGAAAGGGGCGAAAGCATGAGCGCGCCGGAATACCGCCGGATCGCTGCGGTAGATTTTGACGGGACACTGGCAGAAACAAAATTCCCCGAAATTATAAAGCCGATCCCGAAAATGATTAAATACTGCAAGCAGCTTCAGAAGGGTGGGGCGATCCTTATTCTGTATACTTGCCGGAAAGGAAAAGACCTGCAGGACGCGGTGGAGTGGTGCGAGGGGCAGGGGCTTGTATTTGACTATGTAAACGAAAATACAGCGGAAAATATAGAGAACTATGGCGGCGAGGACACACGGAAAATATTTGCGCATGAGTACATAGACGACAAAGCTATAAATCCGGTACGGGAAGCAATGTGGGCGCGCCGCGTCCGGCAGCTTTACACGCAGCGGATCATATCGGCGGCGGGACTTGCTGCCGCGCTTGTTACAGCAATAGAAGCAGCACTGGTAATTATTAAATATTTCACATGAGGGGGGGAGAGAAAAGCATGGAAAGACTGACAATAGAATATTGCGACGAGTATGTACCGAAAGAATTATGCAGCATAGACAGGCTGGGCGGTGCGGACGACTGCGATCTTTGCTGTGAGTATTGCAAAGCAGAGACGGACGAAAGCGTGGACTGTAAAGGGTGCGCGATCAACGATTGTTTTAATCGACTGGGGATTTATGAAAATGCACAGGAGAAGATCGAAAAGCGCATACAGGAGATAAAAGCAAACGAGAATTACCCGCATAATTTCATGGGGCAAATGGTAGATGATTTTGAATGGGTGCTGAAATTATTTGATGCGGAGGGATCGAAAGAATGATACCACAAAAATTTACAGGAAATTTTCTGAAAGGAAAAAAGGCAACTGTTAATTGTGAAATACGGAATAAAGCCGGAAGCGTGGTAAGTGCTGGAACGGTAGTAACGATCGTTTCAGTTGTGAGAGGAAAAGGGCTGACAATCAAAACGGAAAAGTGCGAGCATTGCGGGCAATCCGCATATATAGCAGGGGTTGAGCGGGAAAAACTTTCACTTGTGAAAGCGGAATAAAAAGAACATGAAAGGAGAAAAGAGAACATGGCAAGACAAAGCAAGACTGGGGCTTCTTCCGGCGCGTGTCGTTTCTGCGGTCAAAGCGTGATCGTAGAGGATGGCGCGGAAATGACCGCCCCACAGTTAGAGGAAGCCGCCACAATGTTGTGCGGGTGCGACGAAGCTATAAAGTATCAGCAGGAAAAGAACCGCAGGACGGTGGCAAAACAGCGCGTGGGGGAATTGTTTGGAGAGGACGCAGGGGAGTACAGGCAGCCGGACGCGGTGCAGCAGATTTTATTAAATACAATAGACGCTATTTGCGATAAGAAAATGAAATCTGCCGTTGTAACGATCAGAACGGGGCTTCGCTGTCGGATCATGCAAATGGCAAAGGACAAAATAAAGGTCGTGCGGGAAATCAGCGACAATAACGAATTTGTGCAGTAGGTGGGATATGGCAGTAAAAAGATCATTTTCAGTTAAAAACAAAAGCCAGTGTGTTTGTTTGAAATGCGGGGCGCAGATTTTACCGGACAATCTGAAAGATAACACGGTTTATAAATGCGTCCGCTGCGGGCAGGAAATGACCGTGGACAGATACGAAAGCCGCGCCGTTTTGACAGTGATTGAAAAGCCGGACTTGCGAAGGCGCGTACCGCCGGAAATAATGAACGCCGCCCCGCAGCAGAAAGCGGAGATTATGTGGCTATTGTAGGAAAATGACAGCTTGAAAGAACAGCTACATACAGCAAATACGAAAATAAAGGAATTTCGGCAGAAAGCAAGGGACTGGGAAAAGGAAGCAGACGGGCTGGCGCGCATGATCGAGGAAATGAAAGAGAAAGAAGGCGAGGGCAATGTTTGAGTTAAACAGGCTTTACAATCTGGACTGCATGGAAGCCATGAAAGAAATACCGGATAAGTTTTTCGAGGTCGCAATAACTGATCCCCCGTATGGGATCGGGATTGACGGGCAAAGACTGAATATCAATAAAAATCCGAAACACAGCCGGAAAGCACACGAAAAGAAAGACTGGGACAAGGCGATCCCGTCCGCAGAGTATTTCCGAGAATTGGAGCGGGTAAGCGTCAATCAGATTATATGGGGCGGTAATTACTTTGTAGAGCATTTGAGGACAGGCACAAAAGGCTGGATTGTGTGGGATAAAGGGCAGCACGGGCTTTCTATGAGCGATTGCGAACTAGCATACACAACATTTCAGAAGCCCACGCGGATCGTCGTTATAAACCGCGCAGAATTGCAGAAAGATCACACTTTCCACCCGACGCAGAAACCAATCCGGCTATATGAGTGGGTAATACAGAATTACACGGCAGCAGGCGACAAGATACTGGACACACACGCGGGATCGGGCGCGTGTCTGCGGGCAGCATACCGGACGGGGCATGACTTTTTAGGTTTTGAGATCGAAAAAGACTATTTCACGAAAGCAGACGAACGACTGCGGGACGAAATGGCGCAAATGCGTTTTGATTTTCTTTTCGGGGGGGGGTATTCGGAAACACCGGAGAAAACGGCGCGGCAGCAGGCGACACAAAATAAAGCGTACATTGAAAACCGAGAAAAGAAAGACGAAAAATGACCGCTTCGGATCGGGAAATCCAAAGCGGTCAAGCCGTACACAGCTAAAATTAAAACCTAGTAATAGTATACGCCGTGTACGGTAAAAAGTCAAGGAAAATGGCGGTTTTAAAGCCGCCGTTACGACTTGTTAAGTATATTATTTTATCGACAGGTGGTGGGGATATGCCATATAGACATGAGACATGCAAAGCTGGAAAGACAAAACAGCATACATACTATTACGCAACACGATCCGACACAAAAGAGGGATCACGCAGACAGAAGGAAAACAAGACAAGCGAAGCACAAAAGAAAGTGAACAGCAGGCAGGCTATAAAAAAGCTGACATGGATATTAAACGAAAATTTTGATAGTACAAGCCTGTATATTACATGGTCGTATGAAAAGGATAAACGCCCAGCAGGGAAAGAGGAACTAAGGGCAGACGTTGACAAGCTGCTTCGGGATATACGGAAAGCATACAAGCAGGCTGGGGACGTTGCAAAGTATGTGTGGGTGGCAGAGGTAGGGGAGAGGGGAGCGACACACGTTCACATGGTATTAAATGCCATAGAGATCGCAAAGCTGAAAAAATGCTGGGATAAAGGCTGGATCACAATAAAGCCGTTAGACGAAAGCGGGCAATACAGGAAGCTGGCTTCGTATTTTGTGAAATATTCAGAAAAGACTATGAAGACGAGTGAGGGCTTTTCCGGCAGGCGGTACAATTCCAGTAAAAATCTAAAGATACCGCAGCCGACAAAAACAACGGTAAGATCAAAAAACGCCTACAATCATACAATCGAGATACCAAAGGGATGGTATTTAGACAAAGACAGCGTGGCAGAAGCATGGCATGAGGTAACAGGCTTTATGTATTTTACATATACGCTAATTTATGACGGGACAAGCCGGAAACGGACAAAGGAAAGCTACACACTAAACCTAGAGACAGGGGAAGTGCAGATCACAGAGAAACCGCAGAGGGAGAAAAAGAAAAATGGGACTTAACACAGGATATTTAAAGGCAGAACGGACAGAGGAAAGCAACGAACAGTACACGCCCTATTATGCCGTTGAGCCGATTTTGAAATACATACCGGACGGGGCAAAGGTGTGGACACCGTTTGATCGGGAGTGGTCGGCGTTTTATCAATCATTCAAGGCTAGGGGGGGATCGTCGGTCGTGCGTTCGGACATATCGGACGGGCTGGACTTTTTCACATACGAGCCGCCGGAATATGATTGCATAGTATCAAACCCGCCTTTTACACAAAAAGACGCGGTATTAAAAAGGCTTTATGAACTGGGGAAGCCGTTTGCGGTATTGCTGCCGCTTAATTCATTGCAGAGCGTAGACAGGTATAAATATTTCAGACAGGGCGTACAGATTTTGGCATTTGATAAGCGGATCGCGTTTCATAGTCCGCAGAGCATGAGGAACTATAAAAAAGGCGTGAGTTTTGCAACAGTTTATTTTTGCCACGATATTCTACCGCGCGATCTGATTATTGAGGAATTGACAGAGTACAAAAAGCCATTGCTGGAGTAAAGAAAAAATGACATTAGAAAGAGCATTAAAAGAAAACCCATACGATAGAGAACGCGGGAAAGTAGGCGCATATATCCGGTATTTGAGATATAACGTAGACGGGTGGTACAACAGGAAAAGCGAAGGCATAAGAAAAGAACTGGGAGAAAGAGAGGTACAGGGAAATGAAAGCAGAATTTAAAAAGACAAGGACAGCGGAAGGACTGCCGCTGACGTTCGGGAAAATGTACGACGTGCTGGACGTGAAAGCGGGCAGAAGACCGTGGCAGTTAAAAGAAATCAAGGTAAAAAACGATTTAGGGCAGGAACGCTGGTACAGCGCAAATAAATTCAAATTGTTTGCTGAAGCTGCGGCATATCTGAAAGAGCCGACGGCAGCAGGCGCAGGACAAGGCGCAGCACAGAGCGCAACGCCGGACGGGGCGCAGATGATACAGGCGGCAGACATAGCAGCAGGATTGACGGCGCGGGAAGGTTTAGAAATTGGGAAAGCATTTGCGGCGGGAATAGCGGCTGGGATCGCGGAAACACAAAACCTTAATTACGGCGCATAGAAAGGGGCGGCAGAATGTACGGGAATTTAAAACGCGGGGAAGATACGGAACAAATGGGCGTGATAGACTGGGCGAGCTGGAACGCCGGACGCTTCCCCGAACTAAAGTTATTATTTCATATCCCGAACGGGGGAAAGAGGGACGCAAGGGAAGCGGCGCGCTTCAAGGCTATGGGAGTAAAAGCGGGTGTACCCGATCTTTGCTTACCCGTCCCCATGAACGGCTTCGCAGGCTTGTATATCGAAATGAAATACGGCAAAAACAAGCCCACAGATCATCAAAAAGAGTGGTTCAAGGCATTAAAAGAACAGGGCTACAAAGTAACGGTATGTTATAGCGGAGTAGAAGCCACACAGGAGTTAGAAAGCTATTTACAGGGAGTACATACAATTTTGAGCAATCCGGCATCCGAACCGTGCAGACCGCAGAAACGAATGGAAATATATTGCAGCGGGGACGACGTGGACACGCTGAAAGCTGTATTGACGGAAGCGGCAATGCGCGGGGAATGTATTTTCGGCGGGGATTTTACACCGGAAGACTGCGACGACAGAGAAAATTCGGAAAGCTGCGCCGCCTGCGTTCTTAAAAACGTGAGTTTTGCAGAATATGACTAATAAGACAACAAAAACGAAGGAAAGGAAAGACGACACATGAAAACTATTGCAATCATCAACTTAAAAGGCGGGGTCGGAAAGACTACAACCGCGATCAATATGGCGACGCTGCTGGCAGAAAAGCACGGGAAGCGCGTTTTGCTGATCGACAATGATCCGCAGGGGAACGCCAGCCAGTTTTGCGATTGCTACGACGGCGGGGAAGATACTTGCGGCGCAGCGGAAATTTTATACAGGCGCACACCGATCACACAGGAAAAGCACGGGATCAAAATTGTAAACGCGAACATTTCACTTCTGGAAGCAGACAACGCGATCCGCACAGGCACAGAGAGACAGGAAAACAGGGTAAAAGAGTATTTGCAGGGGGTAAAACAGATATACGACTATTGCATTATTGATAACCCGCCCGCGCTGCTTATATGTACCATTAACGCGCTATGCGCCGCTGATGAAGTTATAGTCCCGATCACGCTTGACAACTGGGCACTGGACGGCGTAGAGACGATAACGGCACAGATCGAGGAACTGCAGGCATTAAACGCGGGGCTTCGGATCGCCGGAATACTTCTGACAAATTACCGGAAAACGACGGAGAACGAAGCAGCAGAAAAGTGGCTTCGTGAAAATTGCAGATACAGGGTATTTGAAACGAGGATAAGACGGTCGGACAAGGTAACGGCGGCGACATACTACAAAGAGCCGCTGGAGAAGTACAGCCCGCGCAGCGCGGCAGCAGTCACATACAGAAAATTTGTAAATGAGTATTTGCAGGAAAACGGGGTGTAAAAAATGACTGATGAAAGAATACAGGAAATTGTATTGCGGTACGGGTATGACGCGCAATCCCGCCAGTGTATAGAGGAAATGGCAGAACTAACACAGGCAATCAATAAGCTTTGGCGAAAAGATTTAAAGTGCGGCTACGGGGCATTAAATGAGGACAGGCTGGACAAAGAAAGCGAAGCATATATCAATCTGATCGAGGAAATAGCGGACGTTGAGATTATGCTGGAACAAATGAAAGAAATGCTTTGTTGCAGGGAGAGAGTGACAGAGATCAGAGAAGAAAAGCTGGAAAGACAGATCGGACGCATAAGGAAAAAATAGACGGAAAGCGAGGAAATGACAAGCGCGGAAGCAATCGAACGGCTGAAAAAATACAGGAAAAGCGCGGAAGTGAGTGAAATAAGCACATACGACATAAAGCTACATAACGCCTGCATAAAGGCATTACAGAAGCGAATGGAAAGAGAGGAAAGCCAAAATGGCATTTGATATTAAAAAAATTATGAACGCGGCGACGACAGGGGAAGCGATTGAAAAGGATTTTGCAGAAATCCGGCTGGACTATGAAAAAATCATAGTGACGAAACACAACAAATACAGCATGGACGAAATAGAGGAACTGGCAGCAGGGATCGAAATGGCGGGCGGCTTGCATGAGCCTTTAATATTAGGGCGCATAAACGGCGAATACTGGCTGGCAAGCGGACACAGGCGGCGCGCAGCCATTGAAATGTTAGTGCAGGGCGGCGCAGAAAATTTCCGTGTCGTAAACTGCCGCTATAAGGACATGACGGAAACGGAGTTTAGGCTTCATGTGCTGATCGGAAACGCATTTAACCGCCACTATACCGACTATGACAAGATGATCGAAGCCGAGGAATGGAAAAACGCACTAAAACAGGCGCAGCGGGAAAAGCTGCTGATTTTGGAACACGGCGAACGGGTGCGGGACTATGTGGCGCGAATTATGGGAACGTCTGCGGCGGTTATCGGAGACTATAACAGGATCAATAAAAATGCTGTACCGGAAGTAAAAGAACAGTTTGAAAAAGGCGAAATGGGCGTAACAGCGGCAGCGGCAGCAAGCCAGTTACCGGAAAACGAACAAAAAGAGATTGCCGGACGGGTGGCAGCAGGCGAAGATATAAAAGCGCAGGAAATCCGCGAAATGGTGGACGCGAAAAAAGGAGAGGAAGAGGAAAAGCGCAGTATCACAGAACAGAAAACGGATCAAATGTCAGATACCGACACAAACGAGGACGAAAAGGAAAACACGCGCCGCCTTCATGCGCTGAAAATGCTTGAAAAGTATTATATCTATATGAACGACGAGGAAGTGGGCATTTTGGAACGTATGCTGGAAGACTGCAAGCGCAGAAAGCGGGAATACGGGCTGGACGACGTAGGATCGACGGTATAAACGGGAAAGGAGAAAATAGGGCATGGGAAAAACAAAAATCACAATAACGATCGAACAGGACGGACAGACAGTGGCAGGACTGGCGACAGGAGAGGAAACACAGGAAAACAGGGCAGCGGAAAACGCGGATTTTTCGGAAAGCGGAGAAATGACGGAAGCTGAAGCGGAGCGGTACGCCGCCGCGTCCGATCTTGCGAACGTGTGCGAATATTTAGAGGACAGCGAAGTTATTAAAATAAAACTGATTATTCAGAAAGCACAGGCAAGAAAGGAACGGGAAGAACGTGGATAAAATAGCGGAAAGTATACGCGGCTTTTTCACAGATACAAATAACGGACAATGTGAAAATAAGGACTGCAAAAACTGTCCGTTTCCGGCGTGTGAAAAAGAAACAGGGGAAAGGGGCAAAAGATAACAGATGATAAAAATATTAAACAATCCGTTAGACATTCTTTTTGAAACGATCCGAAAAATAAATGATATTACTGCGGAACTTGTATTTTTATCAAAAGAACAATGCGACGGAAACTGGGGATTTACGCAGAAAGACAGTGACGGAAATTTTCTGATCGGGATAGCCGTAGAATTAAGCTGGCAGGACGCACTGGAAATAATTGCACATGAAGCGGCACATATCATGGCTAAAAGTCACGATAAACCGGAAGCAGAGCAGCACGACGCAGAGTGGGAATTTTGGTTCGATAATATCCACAAAGAATATCTTAAAGAGTGTATGAGGATAGAAAAGGAAATGGGGGCGGGGAAAGCATGAGCGCGGCAGCAGGCGTGGCGGTAGGGATAGCCGCATTTCTCTACATAGAATTAGCAATAGGCTTCGGCTATTATATGTTTCTTTTATCATCAAAGAAAACACAGGAAGCCGACGAAAAGCAGAAAAAGCAGATAAAAAAATATAGCATATTCGCGGGCGTGGCTTTTCCGGTCACGCTGGCGATCATCATAGCAAATAAAGCGGCAGAAAGGAAGTGAGAGAATGGGAAACGTAAATATGACGGCAATCATCATAACGGCGATCATTTGTTTAACGGTCGTTATTTTAGGCTGGATCGGGACAAACAATAAAAGAAAGTAATAGGGGGCAGACAGTGAACAAAGTTATACTTATGGGACGGCTGACGCGCGATCCCGAAGTGAGATATTCGGCGAAGGGCGATTCACAGGAACAAATGTGTATAGCACGGTATACACTGGCAGTAGACCGCAGGGGAAAGGACGCTGGCACAGACTTTCCTTCCGTTGTAGCTTTCGGGAAAGCTGCGGAGTTTGCAGAAAAGTATTTACACAAGGGGACAAAGATTGTTTTAACAGGACGAATACAGACGGGAAGCTACACGAACCGCGACGGCGTAAAGGTATATACAACGGATATAGTGGCAGAAGATCAAGAGTTTGCAGAAAGCAAGGCGGCAGCAGGACAGGCGCAGCAGGGAAACGCACAGGCGGCAGCGGGGGACTATCCGACGGACAACGAAGGCTTTATGAACATACCGGACGGGATAGACGAAGAACTGCCGTTTACATAGGCGCAGACGGCAGCAGGCGGCAATATATAAAGCGACGCTGGCAGCAGGACAGAACGGGACATAGAAAGGGCAGCAGGACGCGCCACAACGCGCCAAGCTGGAGCAGAAATAAGAAGTTGCATATATTTAGGGGATATGTTAAAATAAAGCCGTAAATAAGGCATACAGCGAAGATACGAGGGACACAGACGACACAATTATATTTTGATGTTGTTTGCGTCCCTTTTTATTTTGCTGTATGCCTTATACTTTCCTTCGGCTGGGTGCGGCAGTCGTACCCAGCATAAAGAGAGCGGGCTATATATCTATGACACAGGACGCACTGGAAAAATGGATCAAGCAACTGATCGCAGAAGACAAGCTGTATAAATTCTATAAATGCAAAGAATGGCGGCAGCTATCCGAAGCGGTTATGAAAGAAAATAATTACGAGTGCCAGCATTGCAAGAAGCGGGGCTTTCATACGCCAGCCCGCAGCGTCCACCATGTTCAGTGGGTGCGGCGGCATCCGCGACTGGCATTGTCGAGGACATACACATACAACGGAGTGACGTATAACAATTTAATTCCTTTATGTGAGGACTGCCACAATAAAGAGCATGACAAGGGAAAAGGCTGGAAGAAAGAAAATAAAAATAAATTTGTGAATGAGGAACGCTGGTAAATGATCCCCCCCGCCCAAAAAGTTTTGGATTTTGAGCGACGGACGGGAAACGGGGCATGGGGTAGACAAAACGGAAATTCGCGCGCACATGAGGGGGTGGTATACATGGCAAAGAAACCGGATAGCAGGAGCGAGGACGTAAAGCGGATCACACGCACAAAAAAGTACAAAGAAATTGAAAACGATCTGCGGCAGCAGCTTGAAGCAAACGGGACATACGGGAAATTTTTTGACGATATGATCGACGACTACATGGCTATGTATGTTACAAAAACCCTGCTGATCGAAGACATTCAAAAGCGCGGAACTATCGTAAAATACAACAACGGCGGCGGGCAGTCCGGCATGAAAAAAAACGAAGCCGTGGAAATGTTCAACAAGACAAATGCGCAAATGTTAAAGCTGCTTGCAGAGTTAGGGCTAAAAGCCAACGCTATGTTAGGCGGTGGGGACTTTGACGACGAATTATAAAGACGTACCGGAACTATGTGACTATATTTACATGGTCGAAAACGGGGGTAAAAAAGGGCTAAAAAAAGTCTGTTTATACCAAAAAAAGCTGGTTAAATTCGTAAAAAAGGTATTTGAAAGCGAAAATTTAACCATAAACACAGAACAGCTTCACAACTACATGAAGCTGGAAAAATATTTTGATTTTGAGTTATTCCCGTGGGAAAAATTCGTGTTCACTTTGCATTGCTGCGTATACAGGGAAGACGGATTGCCACGCTTCCCCGATCTGCTGATTTTTGTGGGACGGGGCGCAGGAAAAAACGGTTATTTAGCGTTTGAGGACTTCGCACTAATAAGCCCATACAACGGAATACCCAACTATGACATAGATATTTGCGCCACAGCGGAAGAACAGGCGCGCACGTCCTTTGATGATATATACAACGTGCTGGAAAAGAACAGGAAAAAGCTGATCCGGCACTTCCGCTGGACAAAATCGGAAATACAAAGCAGAAAAACGCGATCAAAGATCAAATACCGGACGAACAATGCAAAATCAAAGGACGGATTGCGATCCGGCAAGGTAGATTTTGACGAAGTACACGCATTTGAAAGCTACGACAATATAAAAGTATTTACGACTGCGCTGGGGAAAAAGCCCCAGCCGCGCATGACATATACGACAACTAATGGCGACGTATGCGACGGCGTTTTAGATGATCTGATCGAGAAATCAAAACGCATTTTAGATTTTGAGATTGACGACAACGGGCTATTGCCTTTTATGTGTATGCTTGACGACCCCGAAGAGGTACACGACGAAGAAAACTGGCACAAAGCAAACCCAAGTCTTCAGTATTTGCCTACATTGCTAGAGGAAACACGCAAAGAGTACAGGGAGTGGAAAGAAAACAGGTCTTCCGCGTCCGACTTTATGACTAAGCGCATGAACATACGGCAGGGAAACAGTGAGGTGGAATTAACATCATGGGAAAACATTCTGATAACGCGGCAGGAAGTAGAGCCGCCGATCATGCGGGAAACCGGAGTGATCGGCATAGACTACACAAAAATAAATGATTTTGCAACGGCTGGCGTACTCACAAAGCGGGGCGCAAAGTTTGTCTTTAAACAGCATACATGGATATGCGCAAACAGCGCGGACTTGCCGCGCATAAAATTTCCGTACATGGAAGCGGTGGCAGCAGGGGACGCGGAGATCGTAGACGCGCCGGAAATCCCGCCGGAACTGATCGCGGACTGGGTAGAGGTACAGACAAACTTTTACAATATCCCCATGCTGGCGTTAGATGATTACCGCTTCGCTTTACTGAAGACAGCACTGGCGCGCGTCGGCTTTACTTATGAAAATAAAAATATAAAGCTGGTGCGCCCGTCTGACAAAATAAAGATAGAGCCGATCATTGACAGCGGCTTCCGCAATCACAATATAGTATATGGCGACTGCCCGATCATGCGGTGGTACACGAACAACACAAAAAAAGTGAAATCGAAAAAATATGGAAATTATGAGTATCAGAAAATCGAAGCAAAGAGCCGGAAAACAGACGGATTTTTCGCGTATGTTGCAGCAATGACGCAGCATGAACTAATACCGGAACAACAGACGGGCGGCGAAGTGCTGCCACTATTCACATTCTAAAGAAAGGGGGTGGACGGCGTGAACATGACAGAGTATTTTTTAAAAGCCTTCGGGAAACAGTCAACGATCAGCGTAAAGACACAGATTGCGGAAGAATTTACAGAAGTTTTTTTTAAGGAACTGGCGACAGCTTGCGCGATCAACATGGTGGCAAACACGATCGGAAAGTGCGAGATCAGAACATTTGTAAAGGGAAAGCCGGAGCGCGGCGCAGAGTATTACTTGTGGAACTACGAGCCAAACCCGAACGAAAACAGCAGCGACTTTATGCAGCACTTTATTTCTAATCTATGCTATGACAACGAAGCCTTAATCGTGGAAATGGGCGGCTATCTGTATGTAGCAGACAGTTTTTGCCGGAGGGCATACGCATTTTATGAAGATGTGTTTTCAGGAATCACGATCGGGGACTTGACGCTTCAAAGGTCGTACACGTCCGGCGAAGTGATCTATATGCAGCTAAACAACATAGACGCAAGGCGGCGGCTGGAAGGATCATTTACAAGCTACGGGCAGACGGTGGCAAAAGCCGTTAGAAATATGCTGCGGCAGGGATCACAGAAAGGCATATTGAACATTGACGCGAACACGTCCCAGCAGAAAGACTTCCAAGAAAAGTTAAACGAACTTATAACCGAACGCTTCAAGCCGTTTTATGAAGCAGGATCGGCGGTTTTGCCATTACAGAATGGCTATACATATACGGACGTGACAAAACAGGGGACGACGGCAACGCCAGCAGACATAAACGAGCGGATCAATTACGAATTTGAAATGGCGGGGCGCGCGTGGCGTATTCCAAAAGCCCTTATACTGGGGGACGTTTCCGAGGTCGAAAAGATCACTAAAAACTTTCTGACTTTTGCCATTGATCCGATCACGGAAAAGCTGGGAGAGGAAGCGACGCGCAAGCGGTACGGCGCGAAACAGTTTTGTAAAGGGAATTATATTGACATTAACACAAACTGCATACAGCATATAGACATTTTCGAGCAGGCGACAAACAGCGACAAGCTACTTTCCAGCGGCTTGTACTGTATCGACGAACTGCGCACAAAGCTGGGCGACACAGCGATCGGAAGCGACTGGTCGCAGAAACATTATATAACAAAAAATTACGCCGAAGCGGAAAAAATGGCGCATTTAGGCGACACGGAAGGGGGTGGCACGGAATGAAACAGCAGAAAGCGCACTATTGCCTCAGACAGGAAGTAGGATCGGACGTACATAAATTGTATATCTATGACGATGTGTCGGAATACGGCACATTTGACTGGTGGACGTGGGAATATACCGAAAGCGAGACAAGCGCAGAATTTTTCAGAAAGGCACTGGCAGAGATACCGGACAGCGCAACCGTTGAATTACATATCAATTCATACGGGGGATCAGTCAAAGAGGGGATCGCAATCTATAACCAGCTTAAACAGAAAAAATGTAAAGAGATTGTGGCGTATGTTGACGGCTTCGCGTATTCTATCGCGTCAATTATCATGCAGGCGGCAGACCGCCGGATCATGGGGCTGGGTACAAGCCTTTTAATTCACAATATGTGGCTATCGGTGGCGGGGAACGCTGCCGAACTGCGGAAAGCAGCGGACGATCTCGACACGCTTATGGAGAGTAACAGGCAGATTTACATGGAGCGCGTGAACATCACGGAAGGCGAACTGATCGAAATGCTGAACAACGAAACCTATTTAACGCCCGAACAGGCGGTGGAAATGGGCTTCGCTGACGAGGTGGACAAGGCGGCAACGCCCGCGCCGGATATGACACAGCAGCTACAACAGCAGCTTGCACAAATGCGACGCGAAATGACGGCGCAGAAGGCTTTCCGCGAGGAAATGAAAGAGTTTTGCAGGGCAAAACAGAAAAAGGACGAGGACGCGGACGACGAAGACGACGAGGAAACAGACGACGAGGACGGCACAGACGACACAGGCGACACCGGAAGCGACGACGACGGCGGGGACGGTACAGACGAGGACACGGACGACAAAGACGACGAAGACGACGAGGACAAAAAGCAAAAAGGCACTCGAAAATATAAACTTGCCGCACTGATCGGATCAGCGGCGGCGCAATATCTGAAAGAGAGGTAAAAAGAACATGAAAAGCAAAGACGTTAAGGAACTGAAACGCGAGGAACTGGCGCAGGCGTTCAACGAAGCATTAAAGAGCGAAGACACAGCACAGGTGGCGCAGGCGTTCGCGGATATGGCAGAAAATATCCAGCAGGAAGTATTGGAGCGCGCAAAGGACACGGCAGCGGTTGAACAGATGGACGCGGCAGCACTGGCGGCGCGGGGGCTGCGGCAGATCACTTCCGAGGAAAAGCGGTACTATGAAGCACTGATTACAGCCATGAAGTCGAGCGATCCCAAGCAGGCACTGGCAAATTTAGATGTTACAATGCCCAAGACGATTATTGAAGACGTTTTCGACAGTCTGAAAGCAGAACACAGGCTGCTTTCCGTGATTGATTTTAATAATACAACCTATGTCACAGAATGGATTTTAAACAAGAACGGAAAGCAGAAAGCCGTATGGGGAGAGATCACAGCGGAGATTGAAAAAGAACTGTCCGGCGATTTTGAAAAGCTGGATATGGTTATGTTCAGCTTGACCGCGTTTATGCCCGTTGCAAAGTCAATGCTGGATTTGGGAGCGACGTGGCTTGACAGCTATGTAAGACAGGTTTTGCAGGACGCTTTATACGTCGGGCTGGAAGAAGGGATTGTGTGCGGTACAGGCGTTAAAATGCCGATCGGTATGATGAAAGACTTGAACGCTTCCCGCACGGACGGCGCGCCCTATCCCGACAAAACCGCGATCAAGGTTACGGCGTTTACGCCGGAAGTGTACGGCGGGCTGATCGGGCAAATGGCGGTAAGCAGGAACAACCGCCCCCGCGCGGTCGGCGAAGTGATTATGGTCGTAAATCCGGTTGATTACTGGCAGAAAGTTATGCCCGCAACTACGATCCAGCGTCCCGACGGCACTTTTGCAAACAATGTACTGCCTTATCCCACGGACGTGATCCAGTCCGAGGAAGTACCCAGCGGAAAAGCCGTTATGGGCATTGCAAAACAGTATTTTTGCGGGATTGGCACAGGAAAAGACGGCGTGATCGAGTATGACGACAGCTACAAGTTTTTGCAGCGCGAAAGAGTTTACGCCGGACACCTTTATGGCAACGGCAAGCCGAAGGACAACAACAGCTTTCTTGTGCTTGACATTAGCACACTGCAACCCGCCGCATACACGGTATATGCACAGGGTACGGCAGCGGCAGCAGAGCCGGAAACCGTCGAGAAAACCGAGTGGACGGAAAGCGAGTTAAACGCGATGACAGTGACGCAGATCGAGGGGCTGGCAGCATATAAGGGCTACACACTGACAGGCAGCAACAAGGCAGAAAAGATCACTTCCTTCCTTGCAGCACAGACGGCAGCGGGCAGCAACTAACAGACAAACAGGCGGCGGGAGTTTTCCTTGCCGCCTATCATAAAAAGGCGGTGCAATATGGCAGAGGTACAGGAAAAGACAGCCGAAGACGTTCTGCTGGAAGATATTCTGAATGATTTGGATATTACTTTTGAGGACGAAGCGACAAAAAAGAAAATGCGGGACATTATGCAGCAGGGGATCGGGCGGCTGGAAAAATTAAAGGGTGGCAAGATCGACTTCGCAAAAGAAATGACCGCGCGGACGCTGCTTTTTGCTTTCTGCCGTTACGGAAGATCAAACGCCATAGAGCAATTCGAGCATGATTTTTCGTGGAACTTGACAGGGTATGCGCTGGAAGAAGCGGTGGCGAATGTACCGAAAAAAGAAAGCGGGGCAGCAGATGAAGGCAAAGTTTGAAGAATTTAACGACGGGATCGCGGACGTGTATTGCGTGAACGACGAAGACAGGCTGGAAAAGATAAAAAAGGGGCTGCGCTTCGGCAATGAAAACGTGGGGATCACAAGACATTATGCGGCGCAGGCGGCAGATACCCGCGTAGATCGCGTTATACACATTCTGCGGCAGCAGGACATAGAACCGCATCAAGTTGTAGTGATTGAGGGCAAGCAATACGACATTGACAAAGCAGATCATTTAAAAGACACGCTGCCACCGATCACGAAACTAACGCTTGTTAAATTCGAGAAACACAGGGAAAGGGAATTTGCATGAACATAAACGCAGCAAGGGCGATCCCACCGGATCAGTTAGGGCTTGCGCTTTCTGAAGTGCTGCTGGAATGGGCAGACGTGCAGGAAAAAGAGTTTGTAAAGGCGATCGACGAAGCCGCCGAAGCCTGCAATCAGACCGCGAAACAGTATGCGCCAGTAAGCAAAAGGCGGCGCGCTGGAACATACCGGAATAGTTTTGCGATAGATAAGGGCTGGCAGGAACGCCACCACTACGCGGCAGAATGGCACGTTGAAGCACCGGAATACAGATTAACGCACTTGCTGGAAAACGGACATTTAACGAGGGACGGGACACACAGGACAAAAGCGGTCAAGCATATTAAATATGGGCGGCAGATTGCCGAACAGGTTTTGGACGAACGGCTGGCAGGATTGTGGGGTGGTAGCTGATGAATATTGAAGAATATCTGAAAAAAGAAACAGGGCTTCCGGTCGCGGAAGTAGCTTTCACACAGCCACAAAAGCTGCCATTTGTCGCTTTCATTGACCGGACACAGGAAGACGGCGACGACTTCCACGCACAGATCATAACGCACGATCTGACAGTCGAATTTTACGCGGCGCGCATAGACGCGGGGAACGAAAAAAAGATTGAAGCGGCATTTGCAAAGCAGGCGTGGAAAGCGACAAAGGACAGGGAGTGGATCGCAGAAGAAAAAATGTTCGTAACAATTTATACAACAAATTTCACAGAAAAGAGGTAGAAAGGCATGGCAAATAAAAAGGGAACAAAGGAAAAAGTCACGCTGGGAAGCGGTATGCTTTATATGGCAGAGTTTACGGGCGATTTTGCGAAAGACTTTGCAGACATTTTAAAGCAGCTTATGACAGAGGAAAACCACGCGGGCTGGATCAAGGGCGGCGCAAGTATTGAGTACAAGCCTACAATGACACAGGAAAAAGACGATTTAGGGCATATCGTCAAGGAAATTCTGACGGACGAGGAAGCCACTTTCAAGTCGGGGCTTTTCACATGGAACGGGCAGACGCTGGCGAAGTTTGCGGCTACGGCAGAAATTACGACGGAAACAAAGGACGGGAAAACATACCGCCGCTTGAAAATCGGCGGAACGGCAAACGACGACGGGAAACAGTATGCGATCCTGTTTGTGCATGAAGATCCGGTGGAAGGCAACTGCTATCTGCTTGTGGTCGGCAGAAACAGCGCAGGATTTACAATCACATTCGCGCCGGACAGCGCAACCGTGATTGACGCGGAATTTACCTGTAAACCGCACGACGAGCGCGGAACGCTGATCGAGTTTGTGGAAGAAATCGACGAGGAATACCAGCAGACATACACGGAAACAGAGTTAAACGCGCTGACCGTGGCACAGATTGAGACGATCGCAAAGGCGAAAGGCTACACGCTGACAGGCGGCGACAAGGCGGCAAAGATCGCTTCCTTCCTTGCAGCACAGACGGCAGCAGGCGGCGGGAATGACGCAGGGCAGGACAGCGGCACAGAATAACAGATAAACGCGGGGCTGGTATTTCCAGCCCCAGCACATTACAAAAACGGAGGGAAAGTAAAAATATGAATTTTAAAGTAAATTTTCAGAAAGCAAGAAGAAATTACATGGTTTTGACGTTTGACGACGAGCGGGAAGTGGAAAAAGACGGGAAAAAAGTAAAAGAAGAATATGAAAGAGTAATACAGGTAGGTATGCCGAAAAAGCGCGTCTTTTCTGCTTTAATGGATATGCAGGAAATCATGGACAAAAGGGACGACGCGCAGACAAAAGAGGAAAAGAACGAAGCAAACAGGGAGATCATAGATGAATTATACGATCTCACAGCGAAAATTCTTTCCAATAATCTGAAAGGCGAAATTATAACAACGGAATGGGTGGAAGACCAGTTTTCAACAGACGAAATAAAGGAATTTTTCGCCCAGTACGTTAAGTTTGTGAACGGCGAAGCGGCAAACCCAAACTAGAGCCGCCCTTCTATCCGACGGACGAAGCCGGATTTTATGACATACCGACATACTGGGAACATTTAGTGTATGAATACACCGGACTGAATGTAAACGAAATAGAAGAACTGGAATATATAGACTATTTGCAATACAGGCGGGACGCTTTCATACATGAAATGAATAAATCAGAAGAAGGGCGTGAATATCTGGAAAATGCGCGGACGCTATCGCAGACAGAGCCGGACAGGCAAAGCCTGCGGCGACTTTTCGGAAAGAGAGGGTAAGCGGCAATGTCAAAGGGACTAAAGGGAATCACTGTAAAGATCGACGGCGACACAAAGCCGTTAAACCAAGCACTTTCAAAAGTGAACGCGGAAACAAAAAGCCTGCAGGGAGAGCTAAAGGGCATAAATTCCCTTTTAAAATTCGATCCGAAAAATACGGAACTGCTGGCGCAGAAGCAAACCGTTTTATCACAGGCAATCGAACAGACGGAAAGCAAGTTAAAAACGCTGACGACGGCACAACAGCAAATGGCAGAAGCCGGAAAAAATGCGGACAATAGCGCGGAGTACCGAGATTTACAGCGGGAGATCGCAGCAACGCAGCAAAAACTGGCTGGCTACAATACCGAACTGAAAAATACACAGACAGCGCAGAAAGCGGCGGCAAAAGAAGCGGAAACGCTGGGGCAGAAAATATATAAGATCGCAAGCCATGTCCCGATCGTGGGGAAGCTGGCAGACGGTTTTGTAAAGGCAAAGCAGAAAATAGCGGAAACGGTAAAGGAAAGCGCGGAAGTACAAAAAATCGGATCGGCGGTCGAGGGCGCAAAAAAGAAGGTTGAAGACTTTAAAAACGCCCATCCGCACGTTAAGAAAGTTGCAGACGCTTTCCACACCATGAGGGAGAAAGCGGACGAATTAAAAAACAAGCTGCCTTCATTAAAGCAATCACTGACAGCGGTGGGAAACGCGGCAGCAGGCGCGGCAAAAGGCGGCTTCAAGGCGTTGGAAGTCACGATCGGCGGCACAATGAAAGCATTTGCGGCTTTTTCCACGGCAGCACTGACAGCAGGCGCGGCGATCGCAAAGAACGCGGTGGAACAATACGCCGATTATGAACAGCTTGTGGGCGGCGTAGAGACGCTTTTCGGGGCTGGCGGGCAATCGTTAGAGGAATATGCCAAAAGCGTCGGGAAATCGACGGCAGACGCAAAAAAAGACTATGACAGTCTGATGAAGGCGCAGGACACAGTTTTAAAAAATGCCGACAACGCATATAAAACCGCCGGACTGTCTGCAAATGAATATATGGAAACCGTAACGGGATTTTCTGCCGCGCTTATTAAGAGCATGGGCGGGGACACCGAAGCGGCAGCAAAGAAAGCGGATATGGCGATCACAGACATGGCAGACAACGCCAACAAAATGGGATCGGACATATCATCAATACAAACCGCATATCAAGGCTTCGCAAAACAGAATTATACAATGCTGGACAACTTAAAACTGGGCTACGGCGGTACAAAAGAGGAAATGCAGCGGCTTTTAGAAGACGCGACAAAGCTATCCGGCATTGAGTACGATATATCTTCATACGCGGACATTGTAGACGCGATCCACGTCGTACAGACAGAAATGGGGATCACGGGGACAACCGCAAAGGAAGCAAGCGAAACTATATCGGGATCGATCAGCGCGGCGAAGTCGGCATACCAAAATCTTATGACGGGGCTGGCTGACGAAAACGCCGATCTGGACGGACTGATCGACAACATGGCTGAAAGTGTTTTAACGGTAGTTGACAACGTGCTTCCGCGCGTTATGGAAACCGTGCCACGGATCGTCGAGACAGTCCCGAAGCTGATAGAGGGACTAAGCGTGGCATTTGCAGGAATAGCCGGACAGTTAGGCGGGCTTGCGGATCAGCTTTTGCCGCCGCTCATGCAGGCATTTTTTACACTGATACGGACAGTAACAGGCGCATTGCCTACACTGTTACCGCAGATATTAAACGCAGCAATAACACTTTTTAGCGGGATTTTACAGGGGCTAACGGAAACCATACCACAGCTTCTTGCAATGCTTCCCACTATCATTCAGACAATATCACAGGCACTTATAACAAATCTGCCGCAGATCATTTCAATGGGCGTACAAATCCTTGTAAGTCTCATTAACGGCATTTCACAGACGATACCCCAACTTATAACCGCAATTATAGAACTGATCCCCGTTATCGTGCAGGCGATCATGGATAATTTACCGCTAATCATAGACGCGGGGCTAAACCTTTTATTATCCCTTATATCGGGCATAGTACAGGCGATCCCGCAGCTTATAGCAATGCTGCCGACAATCATAAATACGATTGTGTCGCAGATCGTTTCCATGCTGCCTAAGATCATAGAAACGGGCATACAGCTTTTAAATTCGCTCATATCGGGAATTGTGCAGGCAATCCCGCAACTGATCGCAACGCTGCCACAGGTCATTACTTCGACAGTGAACACGATCATAGCAAATCTGCCAAAGATCATACAGACGGGAATTGAACTTCTGGGCGCACTCATATCGGGAATTATTCGGGCGATCCCGTCGCTGGTCGCAGCATTACCACAGGTATTTTCTGCGATCATCAATACTTTCAAGGGGATCAACTGGGCAGATTTAGGAAAGAACATCATAGACGGCGTTATAAACGGCGTAAAGAACGCCGCCAGCAGTCTGATAAATGTATTTAAAGATTTAGCGAAGTCGGCACTGGACGCTGTAAAAGACTTCTTCGGAATTGCCAGCCCGTCAAAGGTCATGCGGGATCAAGTCGGGAAAATGCTTCCGGCAGGCATGGCAGAGGGAGTGGAAGACGGCATGGACGCAGAGGAAAAGCGGATCAAGGCAGCAATGGCGCGAGGAGTGCCCACGACGATCGACGGGTACATAAAGGCAGGCGGCAGCGGTACGGCAGGAAGCGCACAGACGGCAGCAGGGGGCGGCGGTTTTGTGCAAAATCTGACAATCAACAGCCCACGTGAATTATCGCCTTCAGAAACGGCGAGACAGACGCGGAACGCAACGCGGCAAATGGTTTTAAGACTAAAACCGACTTAGGGGGGAATGGAATGAAAGTTATAAAATGCGAGAACGACAACGGGCTTGCTGCCGTGTTTACCTACGATCACGATACAACGGAGTTTTTTCTTGTGTCGCTTGACGGCGTATACAAAATGAAAAATGCGGTACATACATCACAGAACGCCACGACAGACGGCAGCAGCTACGGCGGGGAAACGCTGGAAGAAAGAAACATTGTTATTACAGCGAATATCCGCAGGAATTACAGGGAAAACAGGGAGTATTTATCGCGCGTCTTTAAAAAGGGCGCAGAGGGTACATTTTACCACACAGAGGACGGGCAGACACGAAAAATAAAGTACCGTGTGGAAGATATTGATATAGCGGAAAAGGGCGTTTTACGCCCAGCCGTTATATCGCTGATCTGTCCCGATCCCTATTTTAAGGACGACGCAGCGACGCACATTGAAATGGCAAGCTGGGAAAGCGGTTTTGAATTTCCGTGCGAGATACCGGAAAGCGGCATGGAATTTGGTACACGGTCAAAAGAAACAATCAAGGTCGTGGATAATGACAGCACAACGGCGATCGGTATTCAAATGACGATCATTGCGGAAGACGTTGTTATAAATCCGTCCATTATGAACGTGACGACAGGGGAAACGCTGAAATTACTTTGCACTATGCAGCCGGACGATCAGATCATCATAACGACAGAACAGGGAAATATTGACGTTGTACTTTTTCGCGGCGGGGAAAAGATTGACTATAACTACACCGTGGACGAGGAAAACGAAGGTTACGTCCAGCTAGAGACAGGCAGGAACTATATAAACTATACGGCAGACGAAGGTGGCGACTACATGAACGTAAATTTTGACTTCGAAAATTGCTATGTAATGCCGTAGAGAGAGGGGGAGAGCATGGCGCAGACAGCGGTGGAAATGCGGCAACAGAAACAGGTAAAAGTATATGATATAAACCTTATGCGGCAGGGCGTGATCGACGTTTACAGATCGCTTATATGGACGCGGAAATATTACGAAGCCGGAACGGTGGAACTTCACGCCGCTTTAAACAGCAGGAATTTAAAACTATTGCAAAAAGGCAATATTGTGGCAATGACAGGATCGGTGGAAAGTGCGATCATTAGCGGAATGGCAGCGGACGACTATTCAAACGAGATCACAGCAACGGGCAGTATGCTTTCTGCGGGACTTTCAAGGCGTGGCATCAAAACAGTGGTAAATGTGACAAATACGCCCTATGAAGACGTTATGCGGCAGCTTGTGGACATTTCCGCAATAAGAGGAACAAACCCGCTTACGCGCCTTATACTGGGGGCAAAATGCGGCGCAGGCGGCACAGTAACGCTTCAAGTGTCCTATAAGGATTTATATACATACATGACAAAGTTATCAGCTTGCAGCAATTTGGGCTTCCGCATACGCGGGGACTATAAAGAAAAGCAATTCGTTTTTGAGGTATACGAGGGGAAAGACCACAGCGAAAATCAGACCGGAAACAAGCGAGTTATATTTTCAGAAGTATACAGGAATATAAACAAAGCCACATTCACGACAAACGATCAGAATTATAAAACCCATGCGATCGTGTTCGGGGACGGAGAGGGAACGGCGCGCACGGTTATGGAAGCGACGATTGATCCGACGGCGACAGGCTGGGAACGGCGGGAAATCATGGTGGACGCGCGGGACATTAAGCGGGACGGACTGACCGAAGCCCAGTATAAAGCGGCACTTGTGCAACGGGGAACGGAAAAGCTGGCAGAATACGGGATCGTAGAGTGTTTGGAAGCCGTGACACTGCCGAACGTAAATTTTACATACAAGACGGATTATGATTTAGGCGACGTTGTAACAGTAAATAAAAAGGCATGGGGAATAAAAATGGATAAGCGGATCACAGAGGTACAGGAGATATACGAAAACGGTGGCTTGTCAATCGTCCCGACGTTCGGCGATCCCTTGCCGGACACAGTGGACTTATCAGACAACTAAAGAAAGGAGTAAACAGAGCATGGCAGAGAATTACAGTTTTTTTAATTCCAAAGACCACGACAGGGTATATAATGCCCGCCACTGGGCTGATTATTTTTTCCCGCTTTTCAAGTCCGGCGTATTTAACGGGGATTTACAGGTCGTGGCTAACGGGGGAATGACCGTAAAAATAAAATCGGGGTACGCATGGATCGACGGGTATGGCTACCACTTGACGGACGGGCTTGTGGTCGATTTAGAGACGGCAAGCGGCAATATGAACCGCGCGGACAGTATTGTTATACGGCTGGACTTGACAAACCGCTGGATCAAGGCATTTTGCAAAACGGGCAGCTATTACGCGGGGGCAGGCGTACCGCCCGCGCCGGAGATCACGGCGACGATCCATGAAATTGTTATATCGCATATTTCCATAGCAGCGGGCGTAACAGAGATCACGCAGGACATGATAACAGACACGCGCATGGATGGCGATATTTGCGGCTGGGTATGCGGGGCGGTAGATCAGATTGACTTTTCACAGATCAAGACGCAGTTTGACACCTTTTTTGCAAATTATGAAGAGGAAATACGGACGCAATACGGATTGTATATGCAGGACATAGACAGGCTGGAAACACAGGGGCAGGACAGATACGACAGCATGGATCGGGAATTTACGAACTATGAAAACCAGCAGAAAGAGAACATAACACAGTGGCAGCAGGACGAAAAAAAGTATTTAGACGCATGGATCAGCGCGGTACAGACGGAATACTTCGCATGGCTTGACCGGATCAAGGATATTCTGGACAAAAACGCCGCCGGACACTTGCAGAACGAAGTGGACAGTCTGACGGCAGACGCTTTCAACAGGTATTACGGACTGCAGGCGCAGGAAACATTGTTTTTAGACGACGGCAGCATAAAAACAACGAATGAGGAAGCGGAGATCGTCACGGAATTTGGCACGGACAGCGACGGGAACGAAACGGCAGTAACAACCGTGAAACCTTTTACCGGAATGTATGACTATGTAAAGACAACAATATTTTTGGCTGAAAAGGTAGTAAGCAGCACAGAAAAGAAAGAGAGAGTATAAAAAATGGCATACGACGAATTAAAGTGGGCGGTTGACAGTGTAAAGAAATTCGGAGAAGGCTTTATTCCAAAAAACATGAGGAAATTTCACGCGATACAGTCAAGCATAGACACAATAAATGTTACTTTTTTAGAGCCGACAAACACAGTTATTGAAGATCAGATTTTGCTTGCAGTAAAGGGCGTGGCGGTGCTGATGAAAGAAGGCGGTTATCCGAAACACCACAAAGACGGGACGCTGATTGTTGACAATACGACGCTGGGGCAGTATGAAAGTACGCCGCTTGTGGTTGAAAATATGAAAATGGAACACACATATTACTTCGCGGCTTTCCCGTACAGTGAAAACGGGGTATACAACGAAAACGGGAACGCATTAAACCGCGCAGAAGTGACGATCCATGAGGGCGAAACGGTAACGGTAAATGTAAGCGTGGACAATGCAAGCGACTTCACTTCGGCGGCGATCGTTTTACATAACGTGACGACGGGAGAGGATCAGACACAGACAGTCGGCGGCACGTCACAGATCGGCTTCAGTGTGAATATCAACGAAGAATATTACATCACGGCGGCAGCAGTCAATGGCTACAAAACGCCGGATCAGACGGAACACTTCACGGCGGCAGCAGGATATAGCCGGACAGTCAACTTTGATTATATTAGGCGCACACTGTTTGGATATTATGAGGACAAAACAGACAGCAACCCCGAAACCCGCATACATTACATTGAAATGAACGCCGATTTTGCGCCCATGCGGTGCGTTGCGACGGCAGCAGGCGGGTGGAATAGCGGGGACTGGACAGAAGATAATTGCTGGATTTTAAAAGGAAACAAGCCCTTTATGGTGCATTATGACGGTACGATCGACTATGAATTAGATCATAACGATTACAGCAAGAAAAAGGCTGGTGGCGCGTCCGACGTATCAAACACGGCATACGCCGGAAACGCAATGGCGACAATTCCCCTTATATGGGTAAAGAGGTACACAGAGGGAAACAAACAATACCACCTTTTCTGTGACATACAGCTTGACGAAGATTTTCACGCATACGCGCACACACGCGCTGACGGCAGCATAGAGCCGTACACATTTTACCCTATGTTTGGCGGTGCGCTTGTTTCCGGCAAGCTGCGATCTATTGCGGGGCAGACACAGCTAAACAATGTGGCGGGGGCAACTGAAATATCCTACGCGAAAGCAAACGGCGAATTATGGAATACGGGCTATTATTCAATTATTCAGTTACGGTGGGAACTGGAAACACTTTTTACAAGATCGACGAACAAACAGGACGCTTGCGGCTACGGGAATTATAAAGACGGCACAGGGGCGGGCAGTCTTTCAAAAACAGGTACGCTTTTAACGGGCGGCAGATTTTGGGGGCATGGATCGACAGTAAACAAGCCGAGGAAATTTTTGCATTGCGAACAACAGATGGGCGCATGGGAGAGGATCAACGGCTGGCTTTACGTCGGAGGCAAGCATTACATAAAGCAGTATGAGCCATACAACGAAACGGGCGCGGGATATATAAACACGGGGCTTTCTATGAGCGGGACAAGCGGGCAGTACATCAAAGAAACCGTATTGACCGACAACGGGGAACTGCCCACCGTGATCGGCGGCGCGTCTGATACATACAAATGCTGCGGCGGCTGGTATAACGCTTCGCAGGTCGATCACGCGCTTGTGGACGGCGACTGCACCGTTGGCTTGCTATGCGGCGGGGCGGTGGCTGTGCACGCCCTTGTTTCCAATGCCAGCTGGGACGTTTCCGCGCGCACCTATTCTAAAACGCCTACAACCGCGCAGCCCTCTGATCTTGAGGGCTAAGCGGTTAAAGCGGGGGATCGGGGGCAGCCCGCCCCCGTTGTAGGTAGACGCAGACGAAAACAAAAATAATTTAAGATATACGGATTTTGTGTGCGACAACGCGGGGCTTCCTGTCCCCCGCCGCGATTGTGGACGGCAACTGCAACAATGGCTTGCTATGCGGCGGGGCGGTGAATGTGAACAACCTTGTTTCCAATGCCAACTGGAACATTTCCGCGCGCACGTTTCTATAAAAATGGATCAATAATCTAATGCACACAATCTAACGGAAGCCGAAGGCTTGAAATGAATACCCGACGTAGGCGGGGCAAGTAAGGAATTGAAAGCCCTAGAGGGAATAGAAAGGACGATCCACCATGAAAACCTACAAAAATTTATATGAAAAAATCATATCAGAAGAAAATCTGAAAAAGGCATTTTTCAAGGCAGCAAAGGGGAAACGAAACAGAAAAGACATACAGCACATACTTGACAATGCAGACGAACACGTGGCGATCCTGCACGGGATTTTAGAGCGCGAGGATTTCAGACCAGCACACCACAAGCCCGTACAGATCAACGACGGCTTCAAGATGAAAAAGCGGCACATTATAAAGCCATATTATAAATATGAGCAAGTCGTACATCATGCGATCATACAGGTACTTGCGCCGACGGATAAAGAGATTGCAGCAGATCACAGCTTAAAGAAAATCATAAACCGTGGCGCGTATGAATTTACTTGCGGATCAGTCAAGGGACGGGGCGCACATTACGGAAAGCGGTATATAGAACGCTGGATCAGAAAAGATCGGAAAAACACAAAGTATGTGTTAAAAATCGACGTGCGGCACTTTTTCGAGAGCATACCACACGACAGATTAAAGGAAAAACTGCGGAAAGTAATTGCAGATGAAAAGACGCTGCGGCTTCTTGATCTGATTATTGACGCAGTACCAGCAGGGCTTCCGCTGGGGTATTATACCAGCCAGTGGCTTGCAAACTTTTATTTGCAGGATTTAGACCACTTTATAAAACAGGAAGTATGGCAGCCGGAAAAGGAAAAGAAACAAAAGCAGTATGCGGCGCGCAAAAAGAGACGGGGAGCGGAAAGCTACACCATGCCGGACTTTCTTTGCGGCGTGAAGTACATGGTGCGCTATATGGACGATATAGTTTGTTTCAGTGCAAACAAGCGGGATTTAAAAACCGCGCTAGAGAGGATAGAAAGCTATTGCAGCGAAAAGCTGGGACTTGTTATCAAGAAAAATAAACAGATTTTCCCGTTGTCAAAAGAAATCCCGCTGACAGAAAAGGAACTGGAAGCAAGGCAGAAAGCGAAAAAGAGCATTAAAAAGAAAGTAAAGGAAATCGGGCGCGCGTTAGATTTTATGGGCTTCCTATTCAGACGGACGCGCACGACTATCAGAAAAGCGATTTTGTACCGGATCACGCGCAAGGCGCGGAAAGTAGCAAAGAAAGAAAAAGCGAACTGGTACGACGCTTCAAGCATTATCAGCCGCATGGGGTATTTTAGGCACACAGACGCATACAACGTCTATTTAGAGCGCATAAAGCCCTATGTAAATATAAAAAAGCTGAAAAAAATAGTCTCAAACCATGAGAGGAAAGGAAGGATATGCTATGGAAGTTAGGTGGCAGATCGGCGAAACCTACGAGACAGACCGCCCCGCAGATATTGAAAAGGGCACGGATCGGGTAAAGGTACGCCGGAACATCAAAAGAGAAACCCGCACAGTAGACAGCACACGGCGCAAAGTTTGGGTATATGAATATGCAAACATGACGCTGGCACAATTCGACACATACAAGCGGCAGCTTGCGGAACTGGAAAGCCCGCTGGCGCAGCTTATCACAGAAAACAATACACAGCAGCTTGAAGGCACAGCGGCACTTTATGAGGAATTGCTGGAGATGAAAGACAGCCAGCAGGCAATCATGGAAGGGATCGCGGCAGTATATGAAATGGGGGTAAGTGCAGAATGAAAAAAATTTACATCAAATTAGTAATTGCGGGAAGGGACATTGCAACCATTCCAGCGCGGGACATTATAGGCGTAGCCGCAGGCGTTATCACAAAGGGCGCAGAGGACGGCGAAAAGTATATCACGATCGGGGACGTACCGGAGAAATACAGGGCGGCAGTTATCGCGGCACTGGAAGCGGACGGCTACGACGAAAACGGCGATCCGATCGAGTAAGGAAGGGGTGGAGAGTATGACATATACAAATGTATTCACAGACAAATACAATGCGGTAACGGGCGCGATCGTCGCGGTGCTGACCGCGATTTTCGGTACATACTGGTATGTATTCGCGGCGTTTCTTGCGCTGAATGTGATTGACTGGATCACGGGCTGGATCAAGGCAAATAAAAAGAAAGAGGAAAGCAGCAGAGTGGGCGCGATCGGCGTAGCCAAAAAGCTGGGGTACTGGGCGGTGGTGCTTGTGGCGTTTCTGATTGCGTCCGTATTCGTAAACTTCGGAAAAGATATGCTGGGGATTGATCTTTCCTTCTTGCATTTGATCGGCTGGTGGGTGCTTGCCATGTTGATTGTGAACGAAGCCCGCAGCATTTTGGAAAATCTTGTGGAAATGGGGTATAAAGTCCCCGAAGTACTGATTAAAGGGCTGGCGGTCACGGAAAAGCTGATTGAAGCCGGAATTGACATTTTAGGCACGGACGACGAAACAAAAGAGCCGTCGGACGACACGGGCGGCAAAGCAGACAGATAAACAGCAAACGGGCAAAAGCCCCCGCGCAGACAAAACAAAGCCTTGTGGGGGCTTTTTCTATTCAGAAAGGACGGTGCAGCATGAAAAGCGAACATACAAAGGATTTACAGCCGGAAGAACTGGCAGAACTGAAAGAAAAAGTGGCGGGAATGGACAAAGACGCGCTGACAGAATTTAGAAACGGCTTCAATCCCGACGAAATGGGATTTTGCGGAGAGGAAGGGGCGGCAGAATGAACATAAACAGGCAGTATATAACAAAAATCAATTTCACAGACAAAAACAGCACGGCGCGGATCAAGTATATTGTGATCCACTACTTCGGCGGGCTTTCTACCGCTTTACAGCTTGCGAAATACTGGGCGCGGGAATATGCGGGCGCGTCGGCGCATTATGCCATAGGGCATGAGGGGGAAATATTTCAGATCGTGGAAGACGACGACGTGGCGTGGCATTGCGGCGCGAAAAGCTACAAACACGCCGACTGCAGGAATACAAATTCAATCGGCATAGAAATGGCGGTTAAGAAAAAAGACAGCAGCACAAAAAACGCCACGGACAAAGACTGGTATTTTACGCCGCAGACCGTAGCCGCAGCGGTAGAACTGACACGGCAGCTTATGAAAAAGTACAATGTACCCGCTGAAAATGTGATCCGGCATTATGACGTTACGGGGAAAATCTGCCCGAACCCGTATTATTATAATCTGTTTGAAAGTACATGGCAGACTTTCAAGGCAGCAATAAGCGCACCGGAAACGCAGGAAGCGGCGGCAACATTAACGCCGATCACGGGGCAGGCACAGGCGACAAAAGAACAGATCGCCGCCTATATCGTAAGTAAAAACCCGCTGGCGGCTTCCTATGCGGCAGAACTGGCGGCGGCGTACATAGAGGAAGGACGCGCCGAGGGAGTGCGCGGGGACATAGCCGCCGCCCAGTCCGTGATCGAGACGGGAAACTTTACTTTTGCCGGATCAGCGGTCACACTGGATCAGAATAATTTCTGCGGTATGGGCGTAACAACGCGGGGCATGAAAGGAAACAGCTTCGCCACTATGCGCGAGGGAGTACGGGCGCAGATACAGCACTTGAAAGCATACGCAACCGCCGATCCGCTGATCGGGGCTTGTGTCGATCCCCGATACAAATGGGTAGAAAAAGGCTGCGCGCCGTATGTGGAATGGTTAGGGCAGAAAGAAAACCCGAAAGGAAAAGGCTGGGCGGCAGGCGCGGACTATGGGGCGAAAATAAAGCGCATTTTGTCCGCAATGATAGAAAATACCAGTACAGCAGAAAAACCCGCCACAGGCGGCGCAGGGAACGCCACACAGGGCGAAAACGCGGAAGGGGTAAGACAGACCGCCGGAAGCCTTAAAATCATCTATACAGGCGCGGACGGCGTAAACTATCGGGCTATACCGGACTACGCGGCACAGGCAGCAGGACAGGCACACGCTGGCGACGTTTTCACGGTCGTGGGGGAAACGGACGACTTCTACAAGCTGAAATCCGGCTGGTACATCACAAAGCGCGCCGATCTTGTGCAGTTTACGAAGAAAGAGGTCAAGAGGTACGCAAAGATCATCTATACAGGCGCGGACGGCGTAAACTATCGGAAAGTACCGGACTATAACGCGCCAGCCGTCGGCGTAGTGAAATACGGGAAACTTTTCACGATTGTGGGAGAGTCCGGCGACTTCTACAAGCTGAAGGCGGGCTGGTATCTGACGAAAAGAAAGGATTTAGTGGAACTGATCGAGACAGCATAAAGCAGAGCAACAAAAAACGGGCAATCTTGCGCCGCAGGGCAGCAGGAAAGCCCGTTTTTATTTTTTTATAATATTCGTGAATATGCGTTGACATATTCGGGAATATGTGCTATTATAATAGTGTCGAAAGACAAATACAGGGGAAAGGAGAAGAAAGGCATTGAGCAAAAAGAAACAAAAGAAAAGCGATAAAGAAAACAGCACACTGGAATGTATAGTTTTCATTACCGCAATTCTAAACCTTATCCAAGCAGTAACAGACCTTATAAAAGCACTGTTTGAGTAAGAAAACAAAGGGAAAGGGGCGAAAGCCCCAAGTACCTTTGCATTTAAAATAAATGTTTATTGCGAAAATGTCAAGTGGTAGAGAATGGAAAAATTTCAGATTGCGCTGGACGTTGTAAAAATTCTATTTTCCATAGCTGTGATATGCTTTATTATTCATTTATGGATCAGCCGCCGGAAAGACAAAGGGGAGAAATAATGGAAGAAAAGAAATTTAATCAAATAGCATACCAAAATAACTATAAGCGGGAGAAATACGACAAGATCGAAGTGATTGTACCAAAAGGGGAAAAAGAGCATATAAAGCAGGCGGCAAAAACGGCGGGGCTATCGGTATCAGCTTATATTTACAAAGTAGTACGAGAAGACATGGAAAAGGGCGGCACTGTTTAGCCGCCCTTTAGTGACTGTTAATTTTGTTCTACATCAAGAAATACAATTTTTAAGGAAGCACCAAACTTTTTACCATTTTGACCGCCGTATACTTGAAAATCTACTATTTTATAGGGGCGGTCAATATTAGCGTCAACGTGCGGAATAAATTCCTTCGGGACATTACCTATAATACAATCGTTTACTTTTACATAATACGCTAGATCGCCTTCGTAAAGATATTTTTCGAGCGTGACAACATGATCGCAGTCGAACGGTGGATCATTAAACAATATCCGGCGCAGGATTGCCTGACGTGATTTTAACTTCCCGCTTTCGTTTGAGAATGTAACGCCAGCGACAGGAAAAGAAATGCTTTTCGTGTCACGGTCGGCAGCGGGATCGGGGGAAATGCTTTGCTGCGGTTTATCCACAGCACCGGAAGACGCTTCTTTCTGCGGGGCTGTTTTAGATTTAAACGAGAGAAGCAGCAAAACGCCAACAATCAAAAGGACAGCTTGCCCGCCGTGCATACCATACAATAAAAAAGTGATAATGCCACACAGCAAAAATACAATACCTAAGAACAAAACAATTTTTCTTTTCATAGAAACACCTTCCTAAAAATATTTGCCAGCCCGCGCTTGCTGACCTTTAACACAATTTATCGCATTTAATGTGTTAATGTCAAGTATATTGCTGAATATTAGCACAAAAAGGAAGCGAGAATGTGAAAATATACGATTACAGGGGCAAAAAGAATATATGCGGGGAACGCATACGGGAAGCGCGCGTCGTTCAAAGAATGTCACAAAGCGAACTGGCGGCAAAAATGCAAGTAGCAGGGATAACGATTGAACGCGACAGCATAAGCCGCGTGGAGATCGGGACACGTTTTGTCGCTGATTATGAATTGAAGATATTTGCAAAAATTTTGAATGTTGATGTTGTGTGGCTGCTTGCAGATAAAGAGTAAAAACGCCGTAGAGGGGAACGCCTGCAGCGTTTTTCGGAAAGGCGGCACAGATGAAAGAAAAAGAGTTTACACACATGACATATAACGACAGGCTGCGGCTTGACGTGCTTATAAGGGCAAAGCACAAGCCCAAAGAGATAGCGGAAATACTACATAAGCATATAAGCACGATATACAGGGAACTGGGGCGCGGAAGGTATATGCACACAAATAGCGATCTGACAGAGGAAGAACGGTACAATCCAGACGAAGCAGACCGGAAAGCGCGGGAAAATCTGAAAGCAAAGGGCGCAGGGCTAAAAATAGGGAATGACGTTAAACTTGCGAATTTTCTTGAAGAATTAGTGATAGAACAAAAGTATTCGCCGGACGCAGCACTGGCGAAGGCACGGCAACAGCAGGAAAACTTTTCTACAATGATATGCACAACTACTTTTTATTCATACATAGATAAAGGTATATTCTTAAAGCTGACAAATAAGGACTTGCCAGTTAAAAAGGATCAGAAACGGAAATACAGGAAAGTGAGACAGTCCCGCCCAAGTAAAGGAGAGAGCATAGAGAACAGACCGGACAATATAGACACACGGGAAGAAATAGGACACTGGGAAATGGACACAGTAAAAGGAAAGCAGGGCGTTACAAAGTCTTGCTTGCTTGTGATGACAGAGAGAAAAACACGGGACGAAATAGTGGCAAAGCTGCCGGATCAGAAAGCGGAAAGCGTCGTTAATGCGCTGGATCGGTTAGAGAAAAAGTGGGGCGATATGTTCTACAATGTATTTAAAAGTATAACAGTAGATAATGGATCAGAGTTTGCAGACTATGAGGGCATGGAAAAATCATGCAGACGCGAGGAAAAAAGGACTACAATATACTATTGCCACCCATATAGTAGCTATGAGAGGGGAAGCAACGAAAACCAAAACAAGATGATCCGGCGACATATACCCAAAGGGACGGACTTTGACGACAAGACAGACGAAGAGATCGCACAGATTGAAGGCTGGATCAATGAATACCCGCGCCGGACGCTGGGCTATTGCAGCAGTAAAGAACTGTTTGAAAAGGAACTGGCGGCGATATAATGGAAAATATGTGAATAATGCACAAGAAAACAGCTCCATCTTTTGTGCATTATGGAGAACCGGAAAAAATCGAAAAATCTTTCGCATTTAATGTTGACATTTTCATTTATAGGTTAATATATACATAAAAATTGACAAATATAATGAATAATTGTATAATATACATATCATTTTCTTTGGTTCTTGATAATAGTAAAAAAACTAAGGGAGGGGATGCTTCATGCTATCTGTCGATTTGCATTATTTACTTGAAAAAGCATTTTCAGATGGCTTTACAAACGATAATTTAAGCAATGTAACAGGTGTATCTATTGATTTAATCAATCGTGTTGATGAAAAAAAATTAACGCAAGAGGATATTAAACAGTTAAATTCATTGCTCTGTTTCTTGTCCCAAATTTATCTTGAAGATGTAGAAAATGGTAAGAATTTAAAAGATATTGTTCATGTGTTGGTCTCTCATTTTGGTCTGGCTTATGACACAATAGCTCATTATCTCGAACTAAAAACGAGTGAACTTGATGAGTTTCTATCTAAACCAGAAAAATATAGAAACACATATAATTTATCTTTAAAGCTTATGAATTTATTTACTGCTTTCGTAAAAGATAAAAAACTTTGAAGCAATGAGCATATCAAGAGCCTTGAATATGTGCCTGGACACGATTGAGGAATTTTTTAGAAAGGATAAAACTATGAAAAAAATAACAAGTATTCTTTTAAGTTTAGTATTATGTTTTTCAATGTCTGCTAATGTCTTTGCTAGCGAAATATCCACAGAGCAAGAACCGGTTTCTGTCATTACTGTTGCTGATGAAAACGGCAAAGATGTTGAATATGAGCTTTATAATAACTCTATAACCAACATACCGATTTATGCAGCCAAAGAAGGTGATACTTCAAGGGCACTCACAGAAGTTGCAACTTTAACTATTGGGATAGGCGATGGCTTTGCTGCTTTCACATTTACTCCATCAAATGTTGGAATTGCTTTACTGACAGTTGGATTTACTGGTGATTTCACCACTTATTTAAGCGGCATTAAATACGGCTACAATTCTTATATAATTCCAGTCTTAAGCGGTACTGTTTCAGCATCTTCAAAAGGAACTGGATCGTTATCTGGAACATATAGTGTAATTGGCTATGAAAGTTCAAGTATATTACAAGCATTTAACTGGTAATGGCGCTTTTCAAGTGGAATGATTGATAATTAAATAATCCAAAGGGCGATGGTTAAAAACTGTCGTCCTTTTTTGTAAATTGATAATATCAGAAACAAAGGTAAGTTCCAATTTAACCGATAGTATGAAAACTAAATATCCCGCCGCCCCGCAGCGGCACACAAAGCAGTAAATCCGAAAAAGATTTGCTGCTTTTTTGCGTCCATTTTTGGCAAATTTTCAAAAGTTCCGTATTAGACAGTGAAGCAAAAAAATGTCGTTTTTTTCAGACAGCGGGCAAAACGCAGCTTCCGAAACGCCTTATTGTCGGGAAAGACCGAGCCGCCGGAAAAGTTCTTGCCGGAAAGTCCGTCCATTCTGCTCTTTTGTGGTTTGTAGGGAGTAAGGGGGAACATGCCAGCCTGCCGCCTTTTATGAAAAAAGCTGGTTATAGATTTCTCAAAAAAGTGGCAGTAGCAAATGAGGGCAATCCGGTAGCCTTTTATAAAAAAGTTGGTTGCGATTTTCTGAAAAAGTGGCAGTAGGAAGTGAGTGGCAGTCCGGCAGTTTCTTAGAGCAAGATTCTACCGCAGTACCAAAATTCGCTTTTCGCTCATTTTGCCCCTGCGGGAATCTTGTTGGGGAGTGCCTTCCCCAAACCCTGCTTATGCGGCTTGCGCCGCTTAAAAATCCCTCAAAATATTTTTTCGGATTTTTCAAAAACAGTTCCGCTTCACACCCTGTTTTTCTCCTATTAGTGAGAGGACACCACGCACAGAAAGGAGGTCAACCACCTATGAAACGATATAACACGCCCCACCGCAGCAGGGTAGTCAAGACCCGGCTGACCGATGAAGAATACGCCGACTTTACCGCCCGGCTTGCCCCTTATGGTATGAGCCAGTCCGAATTTATCCGGCAAGCCATTACACGGGCAACCATACGCCCCATTGTTACCGTTTCCCCGGTCAATGATGAATTGCTTGCCGCTGTCGGGAAGCTGACCGCCGAATACGGCAGGATCGGCGGCAACCTCAATCAGATTGCCCGGTATCTGAACGAATACGGTGTGCCGTACAACGCCCTGTCCGGCGAAGTCCGAGTCGCCATTTCCGACCTTGCAGCCTTGAAGTTTGAAGTCTTGCAGAAAGTAGGTGAAGCCGTTGGCAACATTCAAACATATCAGCTCTAAAAATGCCGACTACGGGGCAGCCGAGCAGTACCTTACCTTTGAGCATGACGAGTTTACCATGAAGCCTACCCTTGATGAAAACGGGCGGCTTGTCCCCCGTGAGGACTACCGCCTTGCCACGCTGAACTGCGGCGATGAAGATTTTGCCGTAGCCTGTATGCGCTCCAATCTCCGCTATGGCAAAAACCAAAAACGGGAAGATGTGAAGTCCCACCACTATATCATCAGCTTCGACCCACGGGACGGAACGGACAACGGCTTGACCGTTGATAAGGCACAATCGCTGGGCGAGGAATTTTGCAAAGAGCATTTCCCCGGACACCAAGCCATTGTCTGCACCCACCCGGACGGACACAATCACTCTGGCAACATTCATGTGCATATCGTCATAAACAGCTTGCGGATTGAAGCTGTCCCGCTTCTGCCCTACATGGACAGACCAGCGGACACGAAATGCGGCATGAAGCACCGCTGCACAGACGCAGCTATGGAATATTTCAAGTCCGAAGTCATGGAGATGTGCCACCGGGAAAATCTGTATCAGATTGACCTTTTGCATGGCAGCAAGAACCGAGTGACCGAGCGTGAATACTGGGCGCAGAAGAAAGGGCAGCTTGCCCTTGATAAAGCCAATGCCCCGATGATAGCGGACGGTATCACGCCCCGGCAAACCAAGTTTGAAACCGACAAGGCGAAGCTGCGGCAGACCATACGCAACACCCTTGACCGGGCAAGCACCTTTGACGAATTTTCAGCTTTGCTTTTGCAGTCGGGAATCTCCGTCAAGGAGAGCCGGGGGCGGCTGTCCTATCTCACGCCGGACAGAACCAAGCCCATTACCGCCCGGAAGCTGGGGGATGATTTTGACCGTACCGCCGTCCTTGCCCTTTTGGAGCAGAACGCCCACAGAGCCGCCGAACAGACCACACCCATACCCGAATACCCCGGTAGCATGACGGGGCATTTGCAGAGGGAAAAATCCGCCAAAATCGCCCCGAAACAGGACGGTTTACAGCGCATGGTTGACCGGGAAACGAAACGAGCCGAGGGCAAGGGCGTAGGCTATGACCGCTGGGCTTCCCTGCACAATCTCAAACAGATGGCGGCTACCCACAACTTTCTCATGGAGAACGGATTGCTTGACCTTGACAAGCTGGACGCAGCCGTGGAGAGCAGCCGGAAAGCCCTTTCCGAAGCAAGGGAAAGTCTGCGGGGCATTGAGCAGACCATAGCCGACAAGAAAAATCTGCGAAAGGTTGTCAGCGATTACCGCCGAACCCGCCCGACTATTGAGGAACACAAGAAGCTGAAAGGCAAAAAGACAGAAACCTACTACCGGGCAAATGAAGCAGATTTCATCATCTATGAAGCCACCCTGCGCCAGCTAAAGGTGCTTGCACCGGGAAAGAAGCTGCCTGCCATTTCCAAGCTGAATACGGAGATTGAAGCCCTCATTTCCGAGAAAAACGCAGCTTACAACACCTACCGCACCGCCAAAGCCGAGCATGAGCAGCTTGCCACCGCCAAGCGGAACACCGAGCAGATACTACACGGCACACCGAGCCGTCAGAAAAAGCACGAACAGGAGCGTTAAAAACCGACCCGAAATGATACCGAAACCATACAAAAGGCTGGGGGTATAGCTTACCCTACCCGCAACACACCCACCCTTGCAAACGGGGCTTACAGGGCAGATTTTTCCCGAAAATGACACCGGGAACATACAGATTTTGCCCCTGTCCCCTCATACCCGACCAAACCGAAGA
>OLSQ01000399.1_pt1 | contig 43531 bp, 35 predicted proteins | sample 1672561 | NCBI WGS metagenome assembly OLSQ01 (sample SAMEA3136699, study PRJEB25190) | human gut metagenome | biome: human gut; feature: human-associated habitat; material: faeces | place: Austria | collected 2013
GCCCTGGGCTATGTGCTTCTGCCCCTTCGGGGCGTGCTGCTTTGACTTTTGACACCTCCTATGGGCTTCTGTCTCTTCGTTTTGAGGCTTCCTCTTTTTTGTTTTAATATCCGAAAATCTCTTCTGTAGAAATTCGCTTGATTGGAGCGATTTTCTCAAGAGCCTTGATGTCAAGATTCTTCTCATCGCCGAGGATGAGGTAGCGCCACGGCTTGCGAGCCATATTCTCGTTCTCGAACTTCACGATGTCTTCGAGAGTCAATGTAGGCAGCTGCTCGTAAACCTTGCGACGCAGGTCGTAGTCGATGCCACGCTGCTTGGCTGCGAGATACGAGTAGATGATGTCGTCCTTGGTGATACGCTCTGAAGCGATGCGCTTTATTGTAGCCTGCTTTGCCAGTTCGAAGGCAGCTGGAGTCTGCGGCAGAGTGTCGAGGATGTTGCTGAACACGCGGATGCAGTCCATCATCTTGTCGTTTTGTGAGATGATGTAGGTGAAAGCATAGTTAGGATTGCCCTTGCGACGTGGTGTGGCGTAGTTGGCAAATGCGCTATAGGCAAGTCCGCGGCTTTCGCGCAACTCCTGGAACACTACTCCGTTCATGCCACCACCGAAGTACTCGTTGAACACTTCGATTTTAGCTTCGTCCTCCGGGTTCCACTTCTGTCCCTCGTTGTGATACTGCACCATATATATGTTCTTTGCCTCGTATGGTGCAATCCATATCTCGTTGGTCGGAGTCTGCTGCATAGTGTAGGGACGGCCTGCAGGAACATCAGCCGGCGACTTAGCCACAGCATGATTCTTGTCGATAGTGGCTACGAGCTGCTTCTCGCTCAGCGGACCGTAGTAGACGATGCTGTGCTTGTAGTTCTTCAGATTGCCAATCATGTCGATGAGAGTCTGCGGATTGGCGTTCACGAGTTCGGCGCTGTCGGGTATGTTGCGGAATGAGTTGTAAGCACCGAATTCGCCATACTGCTGCAGAGCACGGAAGTTGGCCTTCTGGCTGAACTTGTTGTCGCGACGCGACTTGAGTTCCTGCTCAACAAACATGCGGTAAGCGTTGCGGTCGACCTTGGCGTGGTTGATGACGTTCTCCATAAGGGTCATAGCCTCCTGCATGTTTTCGCCCAATCCACGGAGCGAGATGACCATATTGCTATTGCTTACGCTAATGTTGTACTCGCATGCCAGCTGATAGAAACGCTCCTGCACCTGCTTAGCCGACATCTTGTCGGTGCCGAGATAGTCGAAGTAGTTCTTGGCATAAGGCAGCCACTTGTTGGCTTCTTCGCCCATCTCGAAGTAGTAAGCCAGATTGAACAGCTGGTTCTGCTTGTTCTGAATGTAGTAAACGGGCAGCGCACGTTTGGTCTTGGTCTGTGTGAAGTCGGTCTTGAAGTCGAGGAATCGCGGCTGGATAGGCTCCACCTTCGAGTCCTTTATCTCCTTGACAAATGCGCTCTGCATGTCGCGGTTGGTAGGAATGGCTGTGATTGACGGTTTGTCAATCTTCTTCTGCGAAGCGTCCTCGCCCTGCTTCTTGTACACGATGGCGTAGCCGTCAGTGAAGTGGCGGCGTGCGAAGTCGACAATCTGCTGCTTGGTCATAGCGGCAATGCGGTCGAACTTCTGTACCTCAGTCTGCCAGTCGCGTCCGTTGACGAATGTGTTGACATAAGCGTCGGCACGCTTCTCGTTGTCGTCAAGCGATTGCAGGAATTCGAGTTTCATGTTGTTGACGATAGCAGGCAGCAGCTTGTCGCTGAATTCTCCCTTCTTCAGCTTCTCTATTTCGGCAAGGATGAGGTTCTTCACTTCGTCAAGACTCTGACCCTCGTTAGGCATTCCGGCTATGATGAACTGCGAGTAGTCGCGCATGGCATAGTTGAAAGCCTGGGCAGCCTGGCAACGCATGGGCTGATTGATGTTAAGGTCGAGCAATCCAGCCTTGCCGTTGTTCAGAATAGACGAAATCACCTCAAGCGTATCGTTCTGCAGAGCGGCTGCGCCATCCATCTTCCATGCCATCATGATGTTATCAGCCTCTTTGCCTATAACGGTTGAGCTGGCAGGCGATGTGAGATTCTTCTGCACGGGGAACTGTGGATAGACAACGTTGTCGCTCTTCTTCCACGAACCGAAATACTTGTCGATAGTAGCCACTACCTTGTCGGGGTCGAAGTCGCCAGCCATACATATTGCCACGTTATTGGGCACATAGTAGTGGTGGAAATAGTTCTTGATATTGGTGATTGACGGGTTCTTCAGATGCTCCTGGGTTCCGATAGTGGTCTGTGTGCCGTAGGGGTGGGTAGGGAAGAGCAGCTTGCCTATGGCTGCAAACTCCTTGCGTGTGTCGTTGGTCAGCGAGATGTTGAACTCCTCGTACACAGCCTCAAGCTCAGTATGAAAACCACGGATGACCATATTCTGGAAGCGGTCGCCCTGAATGCGTGCCCAGTTTTCCACCTCGTTCGACGGAATGTTCTCCACATAGCAAGTCACGTCGGTAGAGGTATAGGCATTGGTGCCGTTGGCTCCTATTGACGACATCAGCTTGTCGTACTCGTTAGGGATGAAGTATTTGGCTGCAATCTGCGATACCGAGTCAATCTCGTGATACAGCACTCGGCGCTGGGCAGGGTCGGTCACGGTACGATAGTGCTCATATCGGCGCTCGATGTCGTCGAGATAAGGCTTCTCCTTAGCATAGTCGGATGTGCCGAACTGGTTGGTGCCCTTAAACATAAGGTGCTCCAGATAGTGGGCAAGACCGGTAGTCTCGGCAGGGTCGTTGCGCGAACCCGTACGCACGGCTATGTACGTCTGTATGCGCGGCTGCTCCTTATTTACCGACAGATAAATCTTAAGTCCGTTGGGCAGGGTGTAGATGCGTGTCTGCATCGGGTCGCCCTTAACGGTCTCGTAGTTGTAGGCTGATGCTTTGGAAGAAAAACAAAGTCCCAAAGTCAATACTGCAAAACTAAATAAATGCTTTATTTTCATACTTTTGATATATATATTATAGTATTTCAATCCAAGAGGTATCAAATCCAATAGATTCCAATGCTTTCTCTTGTGGCAGCAATTCTGGCTTACGAACTTTAAATTTCAACGCATCGTCAGGTACATGTGAAATTATAGTGAATTGTGAGCCATGTGGTTGCCATACAAACTGTTTAATGCCAGTGTGCTTGTTTATTCCTTCAAGATTGCTATTTGTGTTTTCTCTCCATTCAAAATCGGAAATATTAAAATGCTCAAGATACTCTTCGTAAAGAGTGAAATTTGTCAATTCGTCATTGCGAATAAGCACACTTACTCTAACACGTGGATAATGACAGAGAGCGATGTCTACTCGCGAATTCCATATTGACAAAACTGCTTCACCTGTTTTTTGTATGTCATCATGAGGGTCTTCTATTCCATACGAATAGTCAGGTGAACATCTTCCACTTATCAATCTTACAGCCTGTGAATTGAATGGATTTGTTGACTTTACTGTTTTCATTGACCACGCAGTTTTGTCTTTGGCTACATCAACTATACCAATGGGCCGGCTAAGATGTGTTCCTTCTACTGCTTTGGCAAAAATGTCTCCCCAGTCGTTTCCGGTAAGATCACGTCTACCTGTATACATCATATACACAATATCAGCTCCAAGTTTGTTTATAACATCCCTTGGTACTTTGTTGATGGGATATAGTTCTGTTATGAGATTGCGTGAATCTCTTAGTTTTGGCTGTTTCATATTAGTTTTATCATTTTTTGTGCAACGGCACGTATCATAGGAACTGCAACGCTGTTTCCAGTCTGTCTGCGTATTTCAGAATGTGGCACAACTATTCTAAAACTCTCAGGAAATCCCTGAAGGCGCAATAATTCTCTTGATGTCGGACGTCGATAGCCGTTAATTAATAAATAATTGTAGGATGCTCCAGTACGTAGAGCGCAAGCGTATGGTAAGACAGATATATTACCCGATTTATTCTCATGCCATATAGACGGGTAAAACACTTTTTTGCCAGCAACGCTTTTCATTCGCTTTTCGCGTATCATATCTGAAGCCATTAGTTCTGGTGCAACTGTTTCTTCTGGCTCTAATATATCTGCAAGATTGTATGGCATTTTTTCAAAATCGAAATTAAAGGCCTCTGATGCTTCCTTGTTTAAGAAACCGACAATTATGACCCTTTCGCGTTTTTGAGGCAAGCCGAAATCAAGAGCATTAAGAATTTTCCATTTTACATAATATCCCAATTCAGATAGTGTTTCCAAAATAACTTTAAATGTTTTCCCTTTATCATGCCCAACAAGTTGTTTTACATTCTCTAACAATATAGCTTTTGGATGATGGTGGGCAAGAATTCGTGCTACCTCAAAAAACATAGTACCTCGTGTGTCTTCAAAACCACGCATCTTACCCATTATTGAGAAAGCTTGACAAGGAAAGCCTGCAAGTAACACATCATGAGAAGGAATGAAATCGGCCTCAATCTTTGTTATGTCTCCAAATGGAACTTCTCCAAAATTGCCAGTATAAGTTCGACATGCTGCAGCATCCCATTCCGAAGAAAACACACATTTGCCTCCTAATTCAGTAAATGGTAATCTAATACCACCTATTCCAGCAAAAAGATCGATGAACTTAAATTTTGAATTTACTTTATTATGAAAAGGTACATCTTCCCATTCTTTGAAAAGATTTAATTGGAACGGATTCTCACACAACATGTCAATTTCTTCTTTGGTTGCATTAGAATCCAATGAGTGTATATATTCCCGAAGGCAATAATTGGCCTCTTCTTTTTCTTGATAAGATGTAAAACCTTTATTGTTGAAATAGTGTGAGATTAGAGCCATACGGTCCTGTTCAGACCTTTCTCCATATATTCTTATACGATAAGTGCAGTCGTGCTTTTTATGCACGACTGTCTCTTCTGGGTATCTTTCTGTTTCGAATTTTACTTTTGTCATTATTACATATATAGCTTTTGGTTTTCGAAGTCCACTTCCTTGTCAAGCTGTTCGTTGAAGTTGCGTAACACTTCCTCTTCAACGTCGCCCAACTTGTATTCCTTTGCAGCGTCCTTCTTTATTTCGGCTATCCATGCCCGGCGGGCTGTGATATAGTCGCTCTTGACGCGCTCCACATTCTCCTCTGTAAGCGATGTAAATCCGTAGTAGTCCATAATCATGCGATACGACCATGCCCAACGATACTCAGAGTACATGGCGTTGGTTTGTTCGAAACGTTCGGTCAGAGCCTCAGTCGTGTCGATGTCGCCTGATATTATGTCGTCAATAATGCGCTGCTCTTCCGATTCGGGCAGCAGCAGACCTGATATGTCTGTCCACGATCCTGTGCCGACAGTAGTGGTTGGTTCTACGGGAGCGTGGCGTTTCAGTACGGCACCCATATATATGCGTAGAGCTATGTCGTAATATTTGATGCCCTTGCGTAGCGACGAGTTCTTGATGACATATTCGTGATAGTTGTATGTCGAAACGTCTTCGCCCGAAGCTTCGCGCAGGTCTTCCAGTATTTTCTTGCCACGCAGAATTTCGCCTACGGTAAATGGCGACAGCCAGTCGAAGTTGACTATGCTCTTGCGTGCGCCGTCGGGTCGCATGTCGCGCTTGGGCCATTTGCGTATGTCGCGGTATAGGCCAACTGTAGTGAGGTTGCGTCCCGGCACAAGATACATGGTGTCGTTGTAGGCAATGAGATAAGAGAAGGGCAGCGAGCGTGTGTCGGGATGATACATCAGTTTGCCGAAGCACACCGAGAAGGCTCCAATGTGTGCCGGCATCAGTATGTAGGCACCGCTGGCAGTCTTGGTTCCGCGCTCCAGGGTGCCGTAGTGCATGGGTCCCATCTTATAGGCATGGTTGGAGAAGTTGGTGGCAGAGCCAGCGTTGTAGAACGAGAACTGTCCGCCAATGAGCAGCGAGCTCTTGTGATGTGATGCTGTGAACGGACCGCAGAATGCTGCGCATGCCTCGCCGTTCGACATATACGAGTTGGCGAAGAACACGCTTCCTGCCGCCGTAAATCCGTTGCTCAGCTTGCACGCCTCGCCCACGAAGCAGTCCTGCATCTTCACGCTATTGATGATAGACGATCCGTCGCTGATGATAGAGTTCTCGCAAATCACGCCCGTGCCGATGTAGACAGAAGCGTTGCTGTTGCTCATTATGGTGCAGTCGCTCAGTCGCGAAGCTCCCGAAATCTCGCAGTCGTCGTATATTACTGTATTGGTTATCTCCTTGGTGTTTACTATCTTCACCCTATTGCCTATTGTTGCCATTTCGGGCGAAGTGCGTTCTATCTCCTCGCGTATGAGTCGGCGTATGGCATCCTTCAAAGCACGGTTGTGGAAATGCTTCACCATTAGCGCAGCCACCTGACTTGTCAGACCATGATAGAGTATCAAGTTTCCCTCGCCCACCTCGTTGAGCACCGAAATGAGGTTGCCCTCGCCATAAGTGGCTCCGTCGGTAGTCTCCATTGTGCATACATTTGATATTATGCAGTCGTTGCCAATGACGTAGTTGTTGATAAATCCCGAGACGTTCTCGATGAGGCAGTTGTCGCCAATGGTCACATTACGCAATGTGGCGTTGTTCACGCCTGAGTGTTTCATGAAGCCGCGGCTTACCTCCACGTTGTTGTTGAATGCTCCGAGGCTTATGTTGCCGTAGAACATTACACGGTGGAAGAAGTTTGGCTTGAAATCGTCGCTCACTTCAATTCGTTGCCAGTCCTCTGCCCAACAGCTGTTGGCTTGGAGAGCTGAGATTTCGTTGTCGGTTAAGTTTCTTTTTCCCATGTCGTTTTGTTCTAAAAGATTATTATGGTGTGGTGTTGCCTCCTTTTATTCCACCTCATACAGGAAGTCATTGTACGGATATTTCTGTACGTGCAGTTCGCGCACCTTCTTGTATATTGTTTCGCGGAACTCGTCTATATTCTCCTTTTCCTTTGCCGATATGAACATGCAGTTTTCGTTGAGGCGTGCCATCCATGTGCGCTTCAGTTCGTCGAGTGTGATGTTCTCCTTAGTGGCAGGAGTAAGGTCGTCCTCCTCCTTTTCGGTCCACGAATAGTTGTCAATCTTGTTGAACACAATCATCGACGGCTTGTCGGCACAGCCCAAATCCTTCAGAGTATTCTCCACTACATTTATCTGCTCCTCAAAGTCGGGATGTGAAATGTCTACTACGTGCAGCAGCAGGTCGGCTTCGCGCACCTCGTCAAGAGTCGACTTGAACGAGTCTACAAGGTCGGTAGGCAACTTGCGTATGAATCCTACTGTATCAGCCAGCAGGAAGGGCAGATTGTCAATAACCACCTTGCGCACGGTAGTATCGAGCGTAGCGAACAGCTTGTTTTCTGCAAACACCTCGCTCTTCGACAGCAGATTCATGATGGTCGACTTGCCCACGTTGGTATATCCCACAAGAGCCACACGTATCATGCGTCCGCGGTTCTTGCGTTGTGTGGTCTTCTGCTTGTCTATTTCCAGCAGTCGTTGCTTTAGCAGGGTGATGCGGTTGAGGATGATACGGCGGTCCATCTCGAGCTGCGTCTCACCCGGTCCACGCAATCCCACACTACCCTTGCCGCCACCCGAACCGGAGCCGCCTCCTTGTCGCTCAAGGTGAGTCCACAGACGTTGCAGACGTGGAAGCATATATCTGTATTGCGCCAGTTCCACCTGAGTCTTGGCGGCAGCCGTCTGTGCACGCATGGCGAATATGTCGAGAATGAGCGATGTGCGGTCGAGAATCTTCACGCCCAGCTCCTTCTCAATGTTGCGTATCTGTTTGGCAGAGAGTTCGTCGTCAAAGATAACCATTCCCACGGGGCGTTCGGCATCTTCCTCGTCCTTTATATACTGGGCTATCTCCTCCAGCTTGCCCGAACCCACATAAGTAACCTGGCTCGGTCCGCCCACGCGCTGCGTAAACCGCTTCACGGTAACGGCACCTGCTGTGTCGGCGAGGAATTCCAGTTCGTCGAGATATTCTTTGGTCTTTGCCTCGTCCTGGTCCTTAGTGATAAGTCCGACGAGTATGGCGGTTTCCGCCTTAACTTCTGATATTACAAATTCTTTCATCCAGTATGTATAATCTTTTAAAATACAAAATTATACAAAATACTTCACATCCGCAATTTACTGAATGTCAATTTGCTTAGTGCCGCCCATTTTTGTTGTTATACTTCGTTCGGGATGCGTTCGGGATGCGTTCGGGATGCTATACAAATATAATACAGACGGTAAGAAATTGTTACAAAATGAAAAGTGATTCTAGAGTTTTGCTGAGCTGTTTTTCATGCTTCTTTTGTCGTCGGAAGCCATCCCGTCCTTCAATCTTACCCCTTTTGCCATGCCAATGTACCCCTTTAACTCTTCAATTGTACCCCTTTTGCATTCCAATAGTGCTGCATTTGAAGCGCAAAAGTACCGCAAATGGAGTGCAATTGTACTCCTTTTGCTGCAAAATAGAGTCGTTTTAGCGCAACAGCTTTATGCGTATTGAAACTGATTCTTCTGTAACTTGCTGTGTACTAACGCTATAACTCAAACCGCTCAAAACTCGAGAATTTCGCACTAAAGATTTCCTTGTGCGTTCAACTCGCAGTTTTGAGCGGCTGAAAATGCAAATATAGGATAGTGGCGAGGTGAAAGCTCGCTTAATTTGCATAAAAGATGTCCCGTGCAAATTTTATTATCGGTTAGCCTGCTTGTTCTGCATTATTTTATTTACTTTTGCATCGTGTAATAAACGTATTATAAATACTAACTTTTTCACTATATGATTATCAACAGATCGTTATCCTCCTCTTTATCGAATAAGGAACGTTTCGGCTCACTCAAGAGCCTTGTCCTTTTGGTGGTTATCGCTATCTTAGCCACAAGTAATACCTATGCCCAAGCCAGCTTCGAGACTATCGACGGCTTAAGCTATTTGATATATCCTGACGCCAAGACCGCAACGCTAACAGTAACACCTGGTGAAAAGTATTCAGGCAATATCGTTGTGCCGGAAAAGGTAAAGGCAAGCGATGGAGTGGAATATCCCGTTACAGCATTAGGAGATAATGCATTTAAGGAGTGCAGCGGATTGAAGAGCATCTCAATTCCTTCTTCTGTTACTTCTTTGGGTAATTATTGCTTTTGTCTTAGTAGTGGCTTAACAAGTATTACGATCCCTTCTTCAGTTACTTCTTTGGGTGATGAGTGCTTTGCGTTTTGTTCTGGCTTAACGAGCATCAAAATCCCTTCTTCAGTTACTTTTTTAGGTTCTTATTGCTTTTGGGAATGTTCTGGTTTAACAAACATTACAATCCCTTCTTCAGTTACTTCATTGGATAGTGGGTGTTTTGCTTTTTGTTCAGGCTTAACAAGCATAACAATCCCTTCTTCCGTTACTTCTTTGGGTAACAGTTGTTTTGGTGGTTGCACAGGCTTAGTAAGCATCACAATCCCTTCTTCAGTTACTTCTTTGGGTGATGATTGCTTCAAGGAATGTTCTGAACTTAAAAAAGTCACATTCCAAGGCAAGCTTCCCAATAATACTATAAATTGTGGATTGCAATCTACTTGCTTCTTCTTCGTTCCTAAGGCTTATTATCAGGACTACAAGGAAGCATTGGGTAGCAAGTATTCTTATATTTATGTCCCATTAAATGATGAAACATCTGGCGAACAGAAGCCTGTGGAGCAGTGCGCTGTACCTACTATTTCGTATGCCGACGGCAAGCTGACATTTGCCAGCTCCACACCCAACGCCGAGTATCACTACACCATTACCGACACAGATATGGCATCGGATACGTATAGTAAGGACGGCGTAGTAAAGCTTTCGGCAGCTTACAACATCTCGGCTTACGCCACTGCCGACGGTTACAAGGCTTCTGACAAGGCTACTGCAACCCTCTATTGGGTGGAAGCCAATCTGCAGAACACCCCCACCAATATCAATCAGACTGCCACTCGTGGCATCATCGTTACTTCAAGCGACGGTATCGTAACGCTCTCAGGTCTCAACAATGATGAGACTGTACGCTTCTATACTGTTGACGGCAAGCAGCTGGGTGCTGCCAAGGCTGTCAATGGCACAGCATCGCAAGCCGTGTCAGAATCTATTGTCATCGCCCAAATGGGCAATTAGACCATCAAGATTGCTGTAAAGTAAAACACTCAAGTTTCGGATTGAGAATTCATTCAGTCATAGCATCGGCTATAAAGAGTTGTTGAAATAATCATTAGGCTTATATAAGGATGGGCTGGCAGGTTGCAGAGTGAAATCGCAATCTGTCAGCCCATAATTTATTGTGTATCCAGCAACGATAGCAGACATCTATCCACGTATGACGAGCATTCACGACAGCAGCCTATTTGACGGTAGCTTTGCAATGGACTTCATCAATTATGGCGACAAAATTATCTATTGTGCTATGTACCTGTATGTTGGCTACATCAACGAGGCAACTAACTTCGCAAAAAGCCAAGGTGGCGGCGGTAGCGATACCAAAGATTGGGGACGTGAGAAGGACGAAGATGAGATAGAATGGATAAGACGATGCTTGCGACAGGCGACAAAGATGATGAAGCCAATGAAGAGAAAAGGCTTGAGTAGATAAAATATTAAGGGAGGAGCGCATTTCGAACACGCCCCTCCTAAATTATTTTACAACTCGCAATGATCTTGCGAATCACTATCCTTAGTAACGACTTGAATAGTGAGACGAGTGTGAGCTATGCGAGCTGTGAGAACTGTGTGAAGAATGAGAACTATGCGAATAGTGACCTGCAAGAGAACTCTTTACCATGTCAATGGCTTTCTGCAAAACCAAAGGCTGGTTCTTCTGCTTCTCAATTTGTGTTGTTTCGTCATTATTGCCCAATACGTTCATGATGTTATCAGAAACGTTGGCGCAATAACTCGTTGTTGCGATAAATGCCGAAACAAGCAAAAACATTAGTCTCTTCATTGATACCTCCGTTTTTAAATTTGACAATATTGCCAAAAATTCCGCACAAAGCATCATGTGAATGATAGTAAAACAACCTCAAAGATACTCCATTTATTTAACTGGTGCTGACTCCGAAGCTTTGGTCGTGCTGATTATCGAGAACGATAAAAGACTGGCGGCTCTTAAAGCCTATGCTATGACAGCCTGAAATCTAAATCCGAAACTTTAGTAAAAGAGCCTCGATGTGAAGAATGTTCCATCGAGGCTTCTATTATACTATTTCATTATCTGTAACAGTAATTGGCATGTGCCCCCCAGCCCGTCCGAGAACATCAGTTTTCAATTCTTCAACTTTCAGTTTATAAGCATCTTTACTTATATGAGAGTTCAGACGACCTAAAAAAGGGCCAACTTTAGAGGATACAGGGCATGAAACTTCAGCTAAACTTTCAGATTGTAAGAGTTCTGAATTATAAGCAGAGGTTCTCGGACGCTCTCCCCCTATTTTTATTTTACAGTTGCTTTAATGAACTTTTTGCCAGCAGGATTTTTTGCATCTTTTTCGTAGAAATTGGAATATTTGCCAGCAGGTAAATCAGATAATACGAATGCGTTACATTTTCTTCCTGCAATGACCTTGTCTGTTGCAGCAGTGTTGATAGCAGTTGCTATGAGACCAACTAAGGCTCCGAATCCACCGTTGCCACCATTTACACTGGTGTCAACTTTGATGTTGCCTTCACGTGTGTAAAGCGTTTGTCCTGTTTTGGTAGAGCGAAGGATGTACTCTATATCAACTGTCAACTTTCCGCCTATATTGCTACGTTTCCAGTCTTTGATAATTGTAAACATTGCCGCATCGGCACCCAAAACCCTACGGAAAGTCGATAGATCGCCTTCTAGAAAGTTTTCCGCATCATACGCACTTTCTTGTTGGAACATCTCCATCGTCAGATATGGAGAAAACACATAATAACCTTTCTCGCACAGAGGAAGATACATGGTTGTGTAAAAATAGTCTTTTGCCTCTGCATGTGTAGTCTGGTTTATAGGAGGCATGATGGCAATCGTGACTGGCTTCTCTTCATACATGGCCGGATATTGCTCGCCCATCGTCTTTGTTGACGAGCAAGACACAACGACAATAGCCGTCAGCAAAAGTGTTAATATCTTTTTCATTTCTCTAACTGTTTAATGATTCTTGAAATATAAGACTCTGACTCGGGGTAAAGTTTAATCTCTTGCTTGAGATAGTTCAATCCTTCCTCTTTCTTGCCACCCATATAAAGAGCGTATCCGTACTCTGCATAAAGTCCCGGTGGAACAACTTTACGTGAACCTTTTTGCTTCTGAATGAGTTTGAGATACTGGTCCATCATTTTCACCTTTAACTCATCTGTATGCTTTTTGTTGTACTGGTAGGTTGCGTCCTCGTAGTCGTACCATGAATACAAAGACTTGGTTGAGCTGCATGAGGATAAAAGTCCAATTACAGCTCCTAGCAAAATTAACTTTTTCATTATGGCAACATTATTTGTTTAACTTCTTGTGTAGATACAAAAATCTTCTTTTGATAAATGCTTTTACCGTCATAAGACACCGTTATGTTTCTTGTTCCTACAGCAATTCCGTATTGAGAGCCACGTCTGTTGGCTTTTGAGCTCTTTACAACTTTCGCTTCAAACGGAGCGTTGTTATCAATTTTAACAAAAACACTTTTTCCTGCATATTCTTTTGGGCTGACAAACAGCAGATATGCAATGTCTTCTTTCCCGCTTTCCTGTGCGACGGGAAAATGGGCGCGACATCCAATCAATAAGAGAGGAATGACGAACAACAGAATTAGTAATCTTTTCATTTTATCTGTTCAATTATGTAGTTATTCATTGTCGTTTCATTGATAGGTTCTGAAGCATCCACACTTACAAACGAATATTCTGTTTCTGGAGTGTCACCGCCAGTAGACAATATCGTGGCAGTACCTACTTGTTTGCCAGGGAGGTTTATCATGATGCCTGTCTGAGGGTTCTTGACTTTCTTTCCTTTTGTCTTGATGGCAAATTTCATTCCCTCCTTGATGCCTTGGCTGGCTCCACCAGCTATGAGCGTTCCGTCTGTATCGCTAGATATGATGTATGTTTTCCAAGGGCTATTAGTACATTTGTTGATAATGTTTTCAACAAGCTGTCCGATAGCCTCTGAAATGGCCTTGTCGCTTAGTGTGGCGTCAAAACTGGCAGCCCCTCCAACACCCATAGTGGTTTTTGTGGTAAGTTCAGCACTTCCTTTCGCTTCGTCCGAGTAAATGATTAAGCCAGAAGAAACATCAACCAGTCGAATAGCCACGGCTGCTTCTACCGTCTGTGTCTTTTGTGAAGAGAACACACCATTCTTGCCTGTATTCTTTCTGCCAAACTCCGTTATGGAGCCAATAATCATGTAGTCAGCACCAATGGTAGCAGAACCTCCCCCATTTTTCTGGCACTCTTCCAAGAGAGTGGAAAGGTCGCTACGCTCTAAAAGAATAAATTTTCCAGAAGAAGCCAACTTTGCGGAAAGGATGTCCAAGGCTTGTTTTCCCATAGGGTCATTTTCCTTGTCGTAGAAAATTCCTTTGGCATATTGAGTCTCATTTGAAAAACGCCCAATTGCCACTTTCCGCTTCAACACCATACCATCATCTTGAATCTGGCTTGCAGGTGACTCTACGATGACAGTCTTTCGCTGTGCTGATGCCAATTGTATCGACATTAGCAATGCAAACAACAAACATAAATTTCTCATCGTTGCTTTTGTACAAATTAACCAACGACTCCCTGATTGGCGGTTTTTATTAAGCTGTATATACAAAAATAAGAAACGTGGAGCCAGTCCTGTCACTCGTTCCACTTGTTAAGGCCTTCGCATTGCCCGGATTGTCGAAACGAGCAACGCCGAAAGCCCCACGTTAGTGTAAGTATATAATTCACCCTCTATGACAACGAGCGGCAGAACCGTCCGATGCCGATGAAAGCTGTATATAATACACTCCATGAGGCGTTCCCGTTGCTTTGTTTTTGACAATCCATAGAGTTTGCGAAGTTCTAACAAGTCAAAACCAAAGCGTACAGTTACGCCTTATTATGTATATGTCTGCCCAACCTCTTCCCATCGGGGCTTCCGGTATGGGTATAAACATTGCAAAGGTAATACTTTTACCTTGAAAACCACCTTGTTTGGCTGGTAAAGTATGATTTTTAGGTCTGATTTAACATTATTAAATATAAATATGTCAAAGAATTCCACTTTTGCGTGATTTTTCTTGCTAAAAAGTTTGTATTATCAATGATTATTTGTATTTTTGCAGCGTTAGTTCCAGCCGAGCCTCTTTACAATGCTTAAATAGGCTGGGCTTTTTTGTTTATAAGCTATGACAAAGAGAAATTTTGGAAAAGATTACAAGACTCCACGAGAACTTGTAACCTTATTGGAAAATCGTGGATTGATAATCAATGATAGGCAAAAGGCTCAATTGTATTTGGAGAGCATTGGCTATTATCGATTGTCTGCGTATATGCATCCTTTGTTGAAGACTCCAAAGATTCTTCATCTGTATAAGGAAGGTGCTACATTTAACAAAGTGATGATGCTTTATCGCTTTGACAAAAAGTTGCGCTTACTCCTTTTTAACGAGATTGAGAAGATCGAAATTGCTGTAAGAGAAGCCGTAATGAATATGACGGCTGAACGGACTGGTGATATATATTGGCTTACCAATTCTGCACATTTTCGTGATCAGTCCATTTTCGTCAATAGTATGGCAATGTTGTCGAAGGAGTATGAACGTTCTACTGAAGACTTTATAGAACACTTCAAAAGAACATATACAGAACCTTTTCCACCAGCATGGATTCTTGGTGAACTTCTCCCAATGGGTAGCGTGAATATGTACTACAGGAACTTGAAAGATAAAGGACTCAAAAAGCAGATCGCCAAGCGTTTCTGCCTTCATGCTCCAGTGTTTGAGTCTTGGCTTTCTGTGCTTACGCTTACTCGCAACGCTTGTTGTCATCACGCTCGTGTTTGGAACAAAGTCAACAAGATTATTCCAAATGATATGAGAGGCATGACTCGTCCTTGGATTACTATTCCTGCGGACAAGCGAAGAATCTATTATAACATGTGCATCATCAAGTATTTCCTTGACATCATCTCTCCCAACAATGACATGCTTGACAAAATGCACAATTTGTTCAGCAAGTTTCCAGAGATAGACCTGGCAGCTCTTGGATTCCCTGTTGGTTGGGAAAATGAACCTCTGTGGCAATGAAGGAATATGAAGAGACTGTTAACCACCCCACATCACCCATATTTTCTGCAATTTTGATGTGATTGAAAGTTAAATACGTTAAATCTTCACCTTTTCGTATCTAATCAGAATTCATACGGTCACTTTTCTACCGTTTAGAGCGTATAACACTGATAATCAACTAATAATAGATACGAAAACTGTATGCGGTTTATATAAAAACATGCCTAAGAACGTGTCGTTCGTTTTGTTTCTGCGTCTTTTCTGCGTCAAAGATAGTTATAATTTCAATACGAACAAACATTTTAATACATTATTTTTTCCTTTTAGTCACATTTTGTATCAATGGCTTACGCTTAGGCGAGTCTTTCCATTTCTTAAGATCGTTGTATATATGGCGTTCCATAATGCTATAGTTTTATATCCAACGGAAAATTTAATGATAATCAACGACATACACAAGTTAATTACACTTTTATGAACGTTCAATAGCTACAAAAACACCTTTGCAAGCCAGATAAAGACAGACATTTTTATGGTTGTTTTTTGCTCTTGAAATTGCCGAATCACAATCCTTGGAAAGCACATCAAAACATCAAGAAACGGGCAAGCACCTTGCCCAAGTGGGGCAAGCACCTTGCCCCAAGTGAGAAAGCACCGTGCCCCAAGTGGGCAAGCACAGTGCCCAAAACTGTGCCCAAAGTTTCTATAGAAGGAAACGTCAGTTAAGGAATATAACTATCAGCAATTGTTTCGATGAATATATACTATTTTCAGCAATAATGGTAATTGCACTTATGGAAATAATGTATAACTTTGCAGCGGACAACTACAACGATACAACAAAACGGAATCAAACAAATAAAAAACATACGACATCATGCAAATCATAAAAGACAAACAATTCGGAGGCGAACGCCCACTGTTCGCTTCTCACGACCTGCATATCGACAACGTGCTCATCACTGAGGGCGAGTCGGCAATAAAGGAATGCAGCAACATAAAGGCGACCAACTGCCGTTTCGAGGGTAACTATCCTTTCTGGCATGTCCATGGGTTTGAAATAGAAAACTGCTACTTCGCTGTCGGCGGACGTTCAGCCCTGTGGTATTGCGACCATCTGAAGATGCGCGACACGGTTATCGACGCGCCTAAGATGTTTCGCGAGATGAGCCATCTCGAACTGAAGAACGTAACGATGAACGATGCCGACGAGGTGTTCTGGCGTTGCGACAACATACGCATAGAGAACCTGAAGATGCACGGCGGCACCTATCCATTCATGTTCAGCCATGACGTTTATGTTGATGGATTGGAGAGCGACAGCAAATACGTGTTCCAGTATGCAAGAAACATCGAGGTGCATAATGCAAAGATTACAACGAAGGATGCTTTCTGGGAGGTGGATAACGTTACCGTGTACGACTCCGAGCTGAACGGCGAATACCTGGGATGGCACTCAAGGAACCTGCGGCTCGTGAACTGCCACATCACCGGCGAGCAGCCCCTCTGCTATGCCCACGACCTCATTCTCGAGAACTGCACCTTCGGCGAAGACTGCGACCGCGCATTTGAATACTCCACACTGAATGCCGACATCAAGGGCAGCATCGCGAACATCAAGAACCCTATGTCGGGACGCATCGTTGCCAACAAAATCGGTTCCATTACCATCGACGAGAACATCAAGCAGCCTGCCGACTGCGTGGTTGAGGAAAGAAAATGACGAATATGAAATATGATTTCGACAAGATAACGCCGCGACGCGGCACAAACTCATATAAATGGGACAGCACCGACGACAAGGAGGTGCTGCCGATGTGGGTTGCCGACATGGATTTCCCTACCGCCCCCTGCATCATCAACGCCCTGAAGAAACGCGTGGAGCACGGTATATTCGGCTACACCCGTGTGCCGGAGGAATACTACGATGCGGTAATCTCATGGTTCAGCCGACGCCACCATTGGAAGCCGAAGCGCGAATGGTTCATATATACGTCGGGAGTAGTTCCGGCATTGTCTGCCGTGATAAAGGCGTTGACCAATGTGGGTGATAAAGTGCTGACCCTAACTCCGGTATACAACTGCTTCTTCTCCTCTATCAGGAATAACGGATGCGAACTTGACAGCTGTGCATTGAGGTATGAGAACAACACTTTCTCCATCGACTATGAAGACCTGGAGCGTCGTGCCGCCGACCCGAAGACCACCCTTATGCTGCTCTGCAATCCGCACAACCCCTCGGGACGAGTGTGGACCAGGGAGGAGCTGCGGCGCATAGGCGACATCTGCATCAAGAACAATGTTGTAGTGGTGGCCGACGAAATCCACTGCGAACTGGTACACCCTGGATTCACCTACACACCGTTTGCCTCCGTGTCGGAAGAGTTCCAGAAGCATTCCGTCACCTGCGTTGCACCGAGCAAGGCGTTCAACATCGCCGGACTGCAGATTGCCAACATCATCGTGGAGAACGACAAGTGGCGACAGCGCATCGACAAGGCGATAAACATCAACGAGGTATGCGACGTGAATCCGTTTGGAGTGATTGCCACCATCGCCGCATACAACGAGGGAGAGGAATGGCTCAATCAGCTGCTCCAGTATATCCACGGCAACTATCTCTTCTTCAAGGACTACTGTGAGGAGCATCTGCCCCAGTTGCCTGTGGCACCGCTCGAAGGCACCTATCTCGCATGGATGGACTGCCGGAGCCTCGGCATCCCGTCGGAAGAACTCGAAGAGGAACTCATGAAGGAAGCCAAACTATGGCTCAATGCCGGCAGCATGTACGGTAAGGAAGGCGAAGGCTTCATGCGTTGGAACCTCGCCTGTCCGCGACAGCTCGTAAAAGAAGGGCTGGAGAGATTCTCTCAGTTTGTTGATAAACGCTGATGTCACAACTTTCCTGCAACCGATAGTAAGATAAAAACCAAAGGGTCCATACTAAATCAACTGCTCTTGACTTCGTATGGACCCTTTTTTGCTGCATAAAGCCTGCCATTTAGAGTATATGGCTTTTGCTTTATTGCTTAGATTTCGAAATGTTCCTTTATGTCGGGCATCGCACCGTTCTGGGTGCACACATAGGCGCTCACTTCAACGGCGAGCTTATGTGCTTCCCTTACAGGCTTTCCGCTGAGGATTGCTGCACAGAACGAACCGGTGAACGAGTCGCCGGCACCTACAGTGTCTGCCACTTCCACCCGGGGCGTTTCCTGATATGACACACAGCCCGGAGTGAACACATAGCTGCCGTTCACGCCACACGTGAGCACCAGCATGTCGAGGTTGTACTTGCCGAGTATGAGCCAGCATTTGTTCTCTATGTCCAGACCCGGATAGCCGAACATCCTGCCTATCTGTATCAGTTCCTCGTCGTTAATCTTCAGTATGTTGCAGCGTTTCATAGATTCGCAGATCACATCCTTGGTATAGAAGTTCTGTCGCAGGTTGATGTCGAAAATCTTAAGGCAGTCTTTCGGTGTATTGTCGAGGAACTTGTAGATGGTCTCGCGGCTCACCACATTGCGCTGTGCCAGCGAGCCCCAGCATACGGCAAGCGTGTTTTCAGACACAGCCTTCACCTCGTCGGTGAAAGGAATGTTGTCCCAAGCCACATTCTCCTTGATGTCGTATGTCGGAATACCTTCATCATCAAGCTCCACCTGTACGGTACCTGTTGGATAAGGCACGCGTGGCATTACATAGTTGAGTCCTTTTCCTTCCAACTGCTCTATAGTCTCTTCTGCAAGTTTGTCCTCGCCGAGGGCACTCACAGCAATGGAGTTGAGGCCAAACTGTCCGGCATGATAAGCAAAGTTTGCCGGTGCGCCACCAAGTTTCTTTCCATCAGGCAAGACGTCCCAAAGAGCCTCGCCAAGTCCTACTACATATTTATCTTTCATAGTCGTATATCTGAGTTTATTTATATCGTGTATCTGAATTCCCTATTATTATAACGGTTTCTCGTACAAGTTATTGTTTCACCTTATTTATATATGTGAACAGATAAACCACTCCGGCTGCCATTACAGCCACAGCACCAACCTGTCCGATGGCGTCGCTGGCGAATCCCATCAGGAGAGGGAACACCGTACCTCCGAAGAGACCCATAACCATCAGTCCGCTCACCTCGTTCTTATGCTCAGGCACCGAGATGAGAGCCTGCGAGAAGACGATGGAGAAGATGTTGGAGTTGCCGTATCCCACAAGAGCTATTGCTGCATAAAGAATGACTTTGCTTGTTCCTACGAACATTCCAGCCATACTCAGCGCCATCATCACCACGCTGATGATGAAGAATGTGCGTGCCTTCATCACACGGAGGAAGAACGAACCCGTCAGACATCCCAGGGTTCTGAAGATGAAATAGAGGGATGTGGCGAAGGCTGCCTCGTTGAGAGACCATCCGAGACGCTCGATGAGAATCTTCGGAGCTGTGGTGTTGGTGCCTACGTCGATGCCCACATGACACATGATGCCGATGAAGGAAAGCAGCACGATAGGTCTGCCGAGCAACCGCACACTGTCCATTATGCCGGTAGCCTTACCCTCGTTGTGCTCTTCCGGAATGGATGTGACGCAAAGGGCAGCGGCAGCCACCATACCTATTATCATATATATGGGGAAGAGTATCCTCCATCCGAAGCCGAAGCTCGGTATTGTAGCAATGGCTCCCCACATGGCTATGTATGGAGCAAGGAATGAGGCTATCGCCTTAACGAACTGTCCGAAGGTGAGCGTTGAGGCGAGGTTGCCCTTTATAACGACAGACACCAGTGGGTTGAGCGACGTCTGCATCAGAGTGTTGCCTATGCCGAGCAGGGAGAACGACACGAGCATCAGTGTGAAGTTCTCACCGAAGAGCGGCAGAAGGAGCGACACTGTGGTCACGGCGAGCGAGAGCAACACGGTGTTTTTCTTGCCGATCTTGCTCATAAGCATACCCGTGGGCACACTGAACAGGAGGAACCAGAAGAAGACGAGCGACGGGAACATGTTTGCCGTAGCGTCATTCAGGTTGAGGTCTTCTTTCACGTAGTTGGAGGCGATGCCTACCATATCTACGAATCCCATGGCGAAGAAACAGAGCATCACCGGGATGAGGGTAAGTTTAGCAGATTTACTCATTTTATTCTGTTTTATATAAGTTCATTATTTCAGTTTATATACTGCATATTTCTTTGTCTTGCCCTTTATCGTTACCTTGTCGTAAGGTTTTGTTGGGAACACAAGGTTTGTCATAGCCATCTTTCCGTCGTTGTCGAACACCTCAATACTGCTCTTGTCGATGAATATGCGCAGCTTGTTCATCTTGCCATATACAGGGGCTGTAGTTATGGCAGCAAAGTCGCTGCTGAAATCGGTCTTTCCGCTTAGTGTGCGGTCCATCGAGAATGTTTCGTCCTTTGCCTTATATGTCATGACCACCTTCTCGCCCTTGCTGTTGCTCAGCGTAATCGTGGCATCACCCTTCAGATTGACCACCATTTCGCAAGCTTCGCTCAAAGACTTTGATGGTTTTTTACTTCGTGCAGCAGTAATCTCTTCTGATGGAGTAACGCTGCAATAAGTGTTGCCTTTATATTCGAAGAGTCCCAAGTCGCGAGGAATGGAGTTGGCAGAACGATACTGCAACGTAGGCACCTGATTGGCATACTGCCAGTTGCTCATCCATGCCAAAGCCACGTGTCTGCCGTTGGGAGCATTGTCGAAAGTAACGGTGGCATAGTGGTCTTTACCATAGTCCATCCATTTTGTCACTTCCGGTTTCGATTCGCAAGTAAATTTATGTCCGTCGAAGTCACCAACAAAATATTGTGTTGCCGAACCTCCGGAAGGACCTCCAGGATTTATGTTGCACACAAGCATCCATTTTTCTTTGTCTGTGCCACGTACTTTCATCTTCATCAAATCCGGACATTCCCATACACCGCCATGACTGCCGTATTCGGCTCCGAACGAGCTTTCAAACTTCCAGTCTTTCAGATTGTCAGACGAGTAGATGTTCATCTGCTGTCCGGCAGCGAGAATCATGTTCCATTTCTTGATATCCTCGTTCCAGAACATGTGAGGATCGCGGAAGTCGGGCACGTTGCTCGTTATTATCGGATTGCCATCATATTTTGTGAAAGTCTTTCCGTTGTCGGTGCTGTAAGCCATGCTCTGCGTCTGATTCTCACCGGCTGATGTGTAGAGAGCCACGATGGCGTTTTCTCCAAATCCGGCAGTGTTGTTCTTGTCTACCACTGACGAGCCGCTGAATATTGAACCCCAAGCATCGGGCTGTACCGGGTCGCCTTGGAACGTCCAATGGATGAGGTCGGTTGATGTGGAGTGGCCCCATGTCATGTTCTCCCACTGCGAACCATAAGGGTTATGCTGGAAGTAGAGATGCCATACACCGTCCTTGAAGAACATTCCGTTCGGGTCGTTCATCCACCCGTAAGCTGGGGTGTGATGGTAGAGCGGACGATATTGTTCGCGGTTTGTCGTGTCAAAGCTCTCTGCATTCTTGATATTCTTCCAGCAAGTGAAAGTGGAAATACCACCATCGTTGCGGTAGTTGCCGTTCACGTGAATATCAAGAGCTAACGTCTTTTCCTCATTGAATTCATCCAGATAAAGCGGAACATAATAATCCACCTTGTTCATTGCCAGTCGTACATTGAGCGACTTCATCTGTTTGTTGCCGGCGATAACCTTTATGTTGCTCATTTCAGCACTCTCCTGTACTGGCAGCAACAGGCATTTGTCCTTCTGCTGTATACGGTACAGACAATGGTTGCTGCTCAGAAACTGTGTTTCCTGTGCGCATGCTGTGCCTATTGATGCCAGAGCAATCAGAACTGATAATATATTTCTTTTCATATCTCTGTATTCTTAAATTTAAATGTTATCCTGAATCAACCCAATCACCTTTTCTGACTAAAGTTTACCTATTAATTTCTTTTGACTAACCTATACTTATATTATAAGAAAATCAATATTCTTATTTTGCATCGTCGTATCCTTTGTTCTGCTTATACAAGCCTGGTATATAATATAACTGGTTGTATGGCACTGGATAGAATTCATTCTTGCCGGCTGTGAAGTGGGCATCCCTCAGATATTCGGCGTAAGTCTGATTTACTGTTTTACCATCCTTGTCGGTAAATGTGTAAACATCCTTCTGCTCTGTCTTGAAGTAATTATTCAGCGTAGTTGAAGCTATTCCCCAACGGCGCAAGTCGAAGAATCTTCCGTTTTCCATTGCCAACTCAAGACGACGCTCCCAGCGCAGGCATTTCCGTGCAGTTTCCTTATCCTGGAAATAAGACTCTGGATAGAGAGCAATGTCACACTGGTCTTTGGCATATTCAATGTGTTTGTCTATAGAATTCTTTGCCCTCTGTCTGATATCGTTAATTATGGCGCGTGCTTCTCCAAGACGGTCAAGTTCTATAAGAGCTTCGGCTCTCATAAGCATTACATCGGTGTATCTCAATACGTAGTCGTTCATTGCGAAAGCCTGCCATGAGCCGTTATATGTTTCACCTTTAGAGCGTTGTGGCACTTCTTTCATTGAAGTGTAATAACCGTAGACGTTAGGAGTGCGGGCATTGTCTGTCGTCAGAGTGTATTCCTTTTCGTATTTATATGGGAAGGTAGGCATACCGATGGTGTGGAACAAACGCGGATCCCATTTCTGGGCAGTGACCTTGCCGTTTACCGGGTAGTCGATACTATTGTTGTAGTCATCAAACTCTGGCAGTCCGTTGCGTGTCTTGAAGGCATTCACCAAGTCCTGTGATGGTTTGTGAACATCCCATCCGCAAGACCAGATACCCCAACAGCCGTTCAACATGTTCGACCAGTTGGCACGACCATATTTTGTATGGTCTCCGCTATAATCAGAGGTTTGCACGGCGAATACAGACTCTTTACTGTTCTTGTATTCAGGCAAGAAAATGTCGCCGTAGTCTTCCAGATATCCATAATCGGAATTCTTTACCTCATCAGTATAGTCAACAACCTTCTGCATGTATTGCTTGTTGATATGGTCAACGCCATCGGTTGCCTCATATCCGTCGCCCCAAGCCAATGTGAGATAACATTTTGCCAAATATCCGGCAGCAGCAATCTTGTTGGCACGTCCGCCATCAGCCTGCTTAGCTGGTAGAACATCATGGGCAAACTGGAAATCGTCGATAATCTTCTGGAACAGTTCCTCGTATGTGAATTGTGTGTTAGAAGTCTTCTCTGTAGCATTGTCGGCATATACCTTTTCGTCAATCCATGGAATCTGGCGGAACATGGTAATCAGCTTGAAATAGAAATGTGCACGGAGGAATCTAACCTCAGCTTCGCGCTGTTTCGTTGTTTCAGCTCCAAGGGCCTTTTCGCCGTTCTGTTCAAGAGAGACCAACGCACGGTTGCAACGAGATACGGCACAGTAAAGGCGATACCAAAGTTCATCGAGTTCCCCTTTTGTAGAAGTCAGAGTCTTCCATATTTCCACATCGTGGTAACCAGTGTCACCAGTTCCCCAGCCACCTTTCAGACAGTCGTCTGATGCCAGGTCGCCATAAGGCCAGAGATTGAACGGATAGCTGTACCAGCAGTCACCAAGCATGGCGTATGCGCTGTTCACCATCTTTTCCGGCTCATTGAAGGCCTTGTCTTCGTCTATCACAGCTGTCGGATTATAGTCCAGAAAGTCATCACAACTTGCGAATGTTCCTGCAAGTGCTAATGCAAGCACTATTGTATATATCTTTTTCATAATGAAAATTCGTTTAATCGTTATACCTTTTATGTCTTAATGATAATTCTGCAATTTGTATTAGAAACCAACTTGAAGTCCAAACGACAATGATGTTGCCAAAGGATAATTCCAGTCAGGATTCTCAGGGTCGGAGCATGTCAGGCTCTTGCTCTTTATAGTAAGCAGATTCTGTCCGGAAACATAAATGCGTGCACTTGACATCTTGACTTTTGACAAAACACTCTTAGGTATATTGTATCCAATCTGCAGAGTGCGGAGCTTCAGGTAAGAACCATTCTCCACGAAGTATGAAGAAGCCCTGCCCTCATCTGCAGTATTCATTGTGCTCAAGCGAGGAATCGACGAACTTGTATTGTTTGTGTTCCATGCGTTCAGCAGACGTGTTCCCTTGTTTGAGCCAGGGTCGTTAACAGCCCAGAAATCGGTCTGGAACTTCTGGTTGTTGTAGACGTCCTGATCGTAAACACCCTGCCAGAACATGCTGAAATCAAATCCCTTGTAGTTGAGAGCAATGTTCAGTCCGTAAGAGAATGCTGGCACTGGATCGTAAATCCAAGTCTGGTCGTCGGCATTAATGCTGCCACTGTGATCCAAATCCTTGTATTTCAGTCCACCGACACGTGCGTTTGGCTGTCCCGACTTGTCTACTTCCTCTTGAGTCTGGAATATTCCGTCAGCTACATATCCAACGATAGAACCGTATGACTTGCCGCTCTGTACGAGATTTTCTTTTGTAGTATGAGTATAAGCACCCGTTGTAGATGAAGGCAGATAAGTTACTTTGTTGCGGAAGAAATCCAAATTGCCGTTGACGTCGATTCCGAGTCCGTTAGCAAGTGTTGTGCGATAGCCCAAGCTGAACTCCATACCCCAGTTGCGGAGCGACGGGCCGTTTTTCCAAGTGTTGCCACCCTCGCCCGTTGCACCGAGGTATGCAGGATTAATCAGCATGTCCTTCACATTCTTGATATAAGCATCGACAGTTCCGTAGAAACTGTTGTTGAACATCGTGAAGTCAACACCGACATTGTATTGTGTTGCCGATTCCCACTTCAAATTAGGGTTTGCAAGTTGTGTGGCGCGGTAACCTGAAGGGAAAGTGCCGGAACCCTGCAAGAACAGGTCGTAGGCTGTAGATGTAACGCGGTCCAATCCGTAGTCAGCGACATAAAGTCCAAACTGTGCGTTGTTGTCAATTGCCTGATTACCTGTCTGTCCCCATGACAGACGCAGCTTTGCATCGTCAAGCCATTCCTTTTTCAACAGATTAGAGAAGCGGAAGCCGAGAGATGCAGCAGGGAATGTACCCCAGCGGTGAGCCTTGCCGAAGCGTGAAGAACCGTCGTAGCGGATAGTAAAAGATGCAAGGAGAAGATCATCCCAGTTGTAGTTCACTTTTCCGAAGAATGATGCCAGACGATAGCCAAACTTAGCACCGCTATTGGTCATAGTTCCAGTTGCAGCATTTGGCCACATATAGTTTTTGTCTTCCAGGGCATATCCTTCAGAGTAGGCAGAGAAATCAATAACAGACTGTTTAGACATTTCGCTACCGACGAGGATGTCAAAATTGTGCTTACCTATTTTATTTACATACTGCGCAGTGTTAGACCAAGTCCAGTTGGTCTCGTTATTGTTGCTCAATGTTGTTTTGGCAATATCATTCCTTACGATGTCAGAATGGAAAGTGTTTGTCATCGCATTGATGAATGATGTCTTGAAGTCCAAACCGAAGTTTGAGCGGAGTGTCAATCCTTTGATAGGCTTCAGTTCTACAAATGCATTGCCGAATATGCGCCAGTAGTCGAGATTATTGTTACGGTTGTCGTATTGCTCGCGGCAAGGGTTCTGGCGGTCGGACATGCTGCCAACAGGACCTGCGAAAACCTTACTGTTCTCCTCGTATACAGGAACGATAGAAGGCATCTTCAACGCATTCTCCATAGGGTGGCAGTCTACTTGCGATGTGTAAGTAAGAGTGAGATTCTCGCCAACAGTAAGCATCTTGTTCAGATTCCATGAAGTATTCAGTCTTGCTGAGATATTCTGGAAATCAGTATATTTCAATACGCCCTCATTATTCTTGTATCCTAAAGAGAACATTGCGCTGTGCTTGTCGTTGGCATGCGATACCGATAAATCGTAATTCTGCATGAATCCGGTACGTGAGATAGCATCCAGCCAGTCGGTGTCAGAGAATCGCATTGTCTTCTTTGAGTTTATATATCCGTCGTACCTTCCGTTTATCGTATAGTTCTGATATTGGTTTGTTGCCGGATTCCAAACTGTGATAGGAGTACCGTTCTGTGCATTCAAATCAATGCCATAGTTTGCTGCATAGGCAACAGGGTCGAGACCGTCGTTGAGAGCTGCCTGTGCCATGGCTGTAGCATATTCGCCAGAATTGAGGAGTTTCATTTTCGACTGACTTGAATAGAATTGTGCGGTAAGGTTTGCTGAGAAGTCCACAGCCACCTTGTTACCCTTCTTTCCCTTCTTCGTCGTTATGATGATAACACCGTTTGAAGCTCTTGAACCATAGATAGAAGCCGAGGCTGCATCTTTCAACACCTGCATACTCTCGATATCATTAGTGTTGAGAGTGTTCAGTGCCATGTTTGTAGGTACACCATCTATAATATAAAGAGGATCTTGTGAAGAGTTGAAAGAACCAATACCACGGATACGTACCTTACCGCTACCAATAGGAGAACCGTCGGTTGTAACGGTCATACCGGCAACTCGTCCTTGCAAGGCACGCATCGGGTCTGTGTCAGAAGATGTTTTCAGATTCTTTGTAGAAACGACAGATACAGAACCCGTCAAGTCGGCTTTCTTTTGGGTTGTATAGCCCGTTACGACAACTTCGTTCAGGTTGTTGGCAAGTTCAGCCAATTTTATTTTCATGTTTGGCTGTACTTTAACTTCCACTGTCTTGTAGCCGACATAAGATATGACAAGAGTTGCTCCCTGGTCGGCATCAAGCATGAACTTACCGTCAAAGTCTGTTATAGTTCCCGACTTCGTTCCTTTTTCCATTATGGTTGCTCCGATTACTGTTTCACCAGCTTCGTCTGTAACCACACCGCTCACTTTAATTTTCTGTGCGTTGGCAGTAATGCTCATCGCCAGAAGTGAGAAGCTAATCAATACTTTTGATAGATTGCTCATAAGTTTAAATGGTTTTGTTAGTTGTTTGATTTTAGTGCTGCAAAGTTATATAATGTATTGATATCCAACAAGAACGGATGTTGCACAAACAGAAACGAATCGTTCATCGTATCATCTGTTGCATGTTTTGAACGATTTGTTGCAATCCTGCCGAGAAACAGACCACGATAGAGTCTCCGGAGATATAGAATATGTATAGGGTTAAGAATGTGATGTTGGGACAGACATTTACATTTAATGTGGATAAGAACAACAAGATAACTTTCGGCGATTACTATGAATGGTTCACTGTAACAGAATTATTGTATTATACTCAATTCCTATAAGGTGGCGGGACGTTGGTATTATTATTCAGGCCAACGTTCCGCTTATTCTTTATTTATTACATGTTATTTCCATTATTTTGCTTAATTTTGAAGCGAAATAATAAATATGTAAATAGTTAGAGTATTATATGAGGCAGAGAGAGAACAGAAAGTCCTGTTATATAAAGGTATGGATAACGTTGGGGGTGGCAGTCATGTTGGTTCTTGCATTGTATGGAGCCAGCAGCTATATGCTTGACTATTCGCTCAGCTATCCGAAAGGGGAACGCATGACGGCGGAACACTGGAAGAACAGAACACGGAACGAATGTCCGTGGACTACGGCGTGGATGGATTCCATATACCGGAACCATTGCGTGAAGGACACGTTCCTCATTATGCCCTCCGGCTACAAGGCACACGCCATTTATCTTTATGCGCCAAAGGCAACAGACAAAACGGCAGTTGTGGTGCACGGCTATAAGGTGCGTGCCGAGGGAATGCTACACATCGCTTATCTATACAACCACGATTTGGGATATAATGTGCTCTTGCCCGACCTGTATGGACACGGACAGAGCGAGGGTGACCATATACAGATGGGGTGGCAGGACAGATGGGACGTGATAAGATGGGCGGAAGTGGCAAATAATGTGTTCAGAGCGTCAAGGTATTCATCCACAAAGCAAGTCATCCACGGCATCTCTATGGGTGCAGCCACCACGATGGCCGTGGCGGGTGAGAAGACTCCGGATTATGTGGAGTTTTTTGTTGAAGACTGTGGCTATACGAGCGTATGGGATGAGTTTGCAGGACAGCTGAAAGAGGAGTTCGGTCTGCCATCGTTCCCGCTGATGAATACAACTTCCTGGCTTTGCCAACAGAGATACGGATGGTCGTTTGACGAGGCGCAGCAGATAAAGCAGGTGGAGCGCAGCACCAAACCGATGCTCTTCATCCACGGCGATGCCGACACCTACGTGCCCTACTCCATGCTCCGTCCGCTCTACGAGGCTAAGCGCCACGGCCGCAAAGCCATCTTCATAGCCAAGGATTCTGAACACGCCATGGCATACCGCGACCACCACAAAGAATACACAGAAAAGGTGAAGGAGTTTGTGGGGGAATGAAATAGCGAATGGTTTGCTTGCCAGAACCATTGGCAATATTAGTGCACCTACCATTCTGTGATACGTAAACTATATTAATAAAAAGTCCATTGGCAGAATTAAATATGCACTAAATTAATTCCGCCAACGGGTTATAATAAGGAATATGAGCATAAATAAGGATTTGACAAGAACTTCCCAAGAGCGAGATTTTACAGAAGTGGTGGATATAATAGTTCAGCATAGGAGTAAGGCGTCACGTGCAGTCAACGAACAATCTCTGCTTTGTGCATGGTATGTTGGAGGTTATGTTTCAATGAAACTGAAAAGCGAGGAATGGGGAAGTAAAGTCGTAGCCCAATTGTCTGAATATATTCGTTCCAACCGCCCTGATATCAAAGGCTTCAGCAAGAGAAACATTTACAACATGGTGATGTTTTATGATGAATATTCATCTGAAGTTTTTGCTGTAGCTATAAGAAAATATATGACGGATAAATTTGTGCAGTCGGAAACTGCACAAATAGGATTTAAGCAAGGAGAGGCTATAACTGTGCAGTCACAAATTGGACAAATGCCCGACATCTTGGCACTGACAACTTTGACAAACCATATTGAGATATTGTGTAGGTGTAAAAGTGTAGAAGAACGGTTATTCTACATTCTTTATGCCCATAAAGAGCATTTGTTTGTACGCGAACTGCAACGCTGTATATCGAACCATACATATTCAGCGTTATTGAGTAACAAAACTAATCTGTCGAAAGGTCTGCTTGAAACTTATCCCAAATCTCCGATAATGTTCAAAGATACATACTTCGTGGATTTCCTCAACTTGCCAAAAAAACATAGCGAATCGAAGCTGAAGCATGACTTGATAGAACACATGAAGCAGTTTATTCTTGAATTGGGTAAGGACTTTATCTTTATGGATCAAGAGTATCGCTTAAATGTCGGTGCTTCTTCGTTTAAGGCTGATTTACTGTTCTTCCATCGTGGGCTTCAAGCTCTCGTTGCTGTGGAATTGAAGAAAACAAAGTTCCACCCACGCGACCTTGGTCAGTTGGAGTTTTACCTGGAGGCTCTTGACCGCGATGTGAAGCGTTCAAACGAGAACCCATCTATTGGCATAATATTATGCCCCGATGCAGACAAGGTGGTTGTTGAATATGCCATGAGTCGCAGCATGAGTCCAACAATGATTGCTGAGTATAAGCGTATCTTGATACCACAGGAGCAAATGCAGCAGCAATTAAGAGAGTTCTGCCAGTTTTTTATGAATGAGGATAAAGCAGAAAAGTAAGGAAAACAATGGTTAATGAGATTGTTGTGAGCCGAGAACAGGGAAATCTGAGTAAACTTGATAACATCTTTAAACCCGAATCGGTCATCAGGTCGTCTTGGATTGAAGCATCATACTACCGACCTGAGGAAAATGAATGGACTCAAAACAATATAAAAGGGATTTTTTCGTTTTTAACGTTGAGATGCTGTAACTTTGCACCAGTAAGCAGACGGATGACCCGACGGACAAAGAGCGGCAACCTATTTATCACCAAGGAACTGTCCATAACTGCAAAACAAGGACAGACTCCCCATAAAAGACAAGAATGAGAAAAATCTTTTTATACCTCATACTGAGCATCGTGGCGACCGCCACGGCAACCGCACAGGAGAGCCAGACGGAATACAATTTCCTGAGGCTGCCCGTGAGCGCTCATGCGGCAGCCCTCGGTGGCGACAACGTGAGCATCATAGAAGACGACCCGTCGCTCACGTTCAGCAACCCAGCACTGCTGTCATCGGTAAGCGACAAGACGCTGAACCTCAACTTCATGACATATATGGAGGGGGCGATAACGGGAAGCGCGGCATTCAACAGGGTGGTAAACGACAAGGCATCGTGGGCGGTTCTGGGACAATACATCAACTACGGCAAGATGAAGGAAACTGACCAGAACAACGTCCAGACGGGAGAATTCTCTGCACAGGAGATTGCACTTGCAGGAACCTTCAGCTATATGCTGGCGAAAAACCTCGCCGGAGGTATAACGGCAAGATGGGTTGCATCGTATATCGGCGGATACAGCTCCATGGCGGCTGGCATAGACCTGGGACTGAACTACTACGACCCGGAGTCGGAGTTCTCAGTGTCGGCAGTGGCCAAGAACCTCGGCGGACAGTTCAAGGCATACGACGAGGACTACGGCAAGATGCCGCTCGACCTGCAGATAGGAGCGAGCAAGAGATTCGCAAACATGCCGTTCAGAATCTCGGCAACGCTCGTTGACCTCAACCACTGGGACTACAGCTTCATAAACCACCTCGTGTGTGGAGTGGAACTGATACTCTCCGACCAGTTTTATGTGGCTGGAGGATACAACTTCCGTCGTGCACACGACATGAAGATAGCCGAGGGCACTGGCGAGGACGCCTCAAAGAGCAGCCACGGAGCCGGATTGTCGTTCGGAGCCGGAATGCAGTTGGAGAGATTCAAGCTGCAGGTGGGATATGCCAAATACCACGTGTCGGCAAACTCGCTGCTCGTCAACGTGTCGTATTCTCTGTAATGACAAAACTCAAAACACCATAAAGAAAGAAATGGAAGCAAAGAACAATCGCATCGTTATCGCCATCGACGGATTCTCATCCTGCGGAAAGAGCACGATGGCAAAAGACCTCGCCAAGGATTTGGGATATATATATGTGGACACAGGAGCTATGTATCGCTCGGTGACGCTCTATGCCCTGCGCCACGGCATGTTTGCCGCCGACAACACGATAGACACCGAAGCCCTGCAGAAGGCGATGCCGGAGATAAACATATCATTCAGACTGAACACCGGAACCGGTCGCCCCGACACTTATCTCAACGGAGAATGCGTGGAGAAGGAGATACGCTCGATGGAGGTGTCGAGCCATGTGAGCCCGGTTGCCGCCCTGCCTTTCGTACGCCAGGCACTCGTGAGACAGCAGCAGGAGATGGGCAAGGAGAAGGGCATCGTGATGGACGGCAGAGACATCGGCACAGTGGTGTTCCCCGACGCCGAACTGAAAATCTTCGTCACGGCTTCTGCCGAGGTACGTGCACAGCGCCGCTACGACGAACTGAAGCAGAAGGGTATGGCTGCCGACTTCAACGAGATATTGAAGAACGTGGAGGAGCGTGACTATATCGACACACATCGCGAGACTTCGCCTCTGAAACAGGCTGACGACGCCCTGGTGCTCGACAACAGCAACATGACAATCCCAGAACAGAAAGAATGGCTGAAACAGAAGTTTGAGGAAACGATGGAAAAGCTGGGATAAAGATATCCTAAGAAAAAGACAAAAGGTATGGGACTAAGCAAAAGTCTCATACCTTTTATTATATATACTAATATGACACAAGATTGATTCATTGGGCAAGAGTCTTCTATTATTCTTTATTCCAAATCAGTAATCAGACAGATCGGGGTTATCCTTGTTCGCCATTCAATATCTTCTGCATACACTCCTCCATGAGCCACTTGGGGGTGCTCGTGGCTCCGCAGATTCCTATCGTGGCGGCACCATGGAGCCACTCGTCGCATATCTCTCCCGGTCCCTCAATGAGGTGTGTATTGGGATTGATGCGCAGACATTCGTTGAAGAGCACCCTGCCGTTGCTGCTCTTTCTGCCACACACAAAGAGCACAAGATCATGGCGCGAGGCGAAGCTGCTGACATTAGGCATACGGTTTGCCACCTGTCGGCAGATGGTGTCGAAGCTGCGGAACGTGGCGTCGGGCGAGATGTGGCATTGTATGTAGTCGATGATGCGGTGGAACTCGTCGAGCGACTTGGTGGTCTGCGAATACAGATATATGTCGCGGGAGAAGTCGAGCGTCTTCACATCGTCGAAATGGGCTATCACGCGGGCGCTGCCCTGGGTCTGTCCCACAAGACCGAGCACTTCGGCATGTCCGGGTTTGCCGAATATCACTATCTGCGCTTCGCCATGGGCGTCATACTGACTCTTTATGCGACGCTGCAGCTGTAGCACCACAGGACATGTGGCGTCGATTATCTCTATGCCGTTGCGCTCCGCCATGGCATAGGTCTCCGGCGGTTCGCCGTGGGCTCTGAGCAGCACCTTGACATTGCGCAGGCGCTCCATCTCATCATGGTTGATAGTGACTAGTCCGAGTTTCTTCAGCCGCTCACACTCCATACTGTTGTGCACGATGTCGCCCAGACAATAGAGCGTGCCACCGTTGGCAAGTTCCTCTTCCGCCTTGCGAATGGCAGTGGTGACACCGAAGCAGAAACCGCTCCCGCTGTCTATCTCTACCGCAGGCGACGCATTGCCACAGGAATGGGTATGCTGTGTCACCTCTTTTCCGTTGTTTCTATCCATCACAGTTTCTTGAAATAAATGTCGAGAAGGTCGCGGGCAGCTGCGAAGCTGGTCTTCTGTCCGAGCAGCACACTGTTCTCGTATGCCTGCAGCCTCTGCTGGATATCAGGATTGTTGTAGAAGCTGTTGCGCAGTTGCTCGTTTATCGTCTCATACATCCAGTATTTGTTCTGCTCGTTGCGACGATAGTCAAAGTATCCGTTACCTTTCACGAAGTCGAAATACTCATATATCATATCCCACACCTCCTTGACGCCTGTTCCATAGAAACCACTGTAGCAAAGCACCTTCGGCACCCATCCGCTGTCTGATGGCGGGAAGAAATGCAGGGCGTTGCGGAAGTTGGTGGCTGCGATGTGACACTTGTCCACGTTGCTGCCGTCGCATTTGTTTATCACTATTCCGTCGGAAATCTCCATTATGCCTCGCTTGATGCCCTGCAGCTCGTCGCCGGTTCCTGCAAGTTGGATGAGGAGGAAGAAGTCTACCATGGAATGACAGGCTGTCTCGCTCTGCCCCACTCCCACGGTCTCCACGAAAATCTTGTCGTAGCCGGCTGCCTCGCATAGGATTATCGACTCACGGGTCTTGCGTGCCACACCGCCGAGGGATCCTGCCGTAGGACTGGGACGGATGAACGACTCCTTCCTTACCGACAGTTTCTCCATACGAGTCTTGTCGCCAAGGATGCTTCCCTTGGAGCGCTCCGAACTGGGGTCGATGGCGAGCACGGCGAGCTTGCCGCCGGTGCGGTCGAGGACGTGCACTCCGAACTCGTCTATCGACGTGCTTTTTCCTGCTCCCGGCACACCGCTAATACCGATGCGGATGGATTTGCCGCTATATGGCAGACATTTGTCTATCACCTCCTGCGCCTTCTGCTGATGGTCCGGATTGACACTCTCTACGAGGGTCACTGCCTGTGAGAGCACGGTGACGTCGCCCTTCACGATTCCTTCCACCATTTCGGCAACGGAGAGTTCGCGGCGCTGGAAGCGGCTGCGCTTCAGATATGGGTTTATGATGGAGGGCTGCGCCACACCTTGGTTCACCTGCAGCCCCACGTATTCTTTACTGTTCTCTGGATGGTCCATACTGTGTATTTAGATTAAGATTATCGTGTTTTCAGTTTCATTTTCACTACCACCTTCGGCTGTTTCGGGTCGTTGGTGATGATCAGCACACGCGGTTTGCTTCTGGCGTTGCGCAGCTGCTTCTTGTTCAGCGTCACCTTCAGTTTTGCCTGTTCGCCCGGCTTTATCTTCGTTTTGTTGAGCTTCACGCTCATGCCGGTGGTGAACATCTGCATCGAACGGATGTCGAGCACCGAACGTCCGGTGTTCTCTATTATCACCGTTTCGGTCTTGCTTGGCTTTTCGCCGAAGTCACCGAAATCGAGTTCCGTGGCAGAGAGCTTTATGCTCGGTGCGTTGGCGAGCTGCGTCTCCGACATATTGTCGAAATCTGGCAACAAGACGGCAGAGACAGATATTTCCTTGTCGATACTCACCTTCTCGCCCGGTTTCTTGGCGAGGAACACGGAGGTCTGTGTCAGTCCGAAGTCGCACAGCTTCTTGGAGTTGAGTTTCAGCGTGGCAACGCCAGTCTTGCCCGGAGCGATGTTGGTCGGCGACACGCTTGCCGTGAGATAAGCCGGAAGATGCATCACCACAGGACTGATAGTCTCGCCCGTGTTGTTCTTGATATGTATGAGCTGCACGGGATAGTCGCCACGGTTCACGTCGTCGAACTCCACATCGTTCTTGTCCACCATCATACCATCGATCTTGTGTTCGAAGGTACCAGTGAAATCAGATATTTCATCCACCACCACTCCTTTCATCTTGAGATAGAAAGGATGCTTGGAGGAATTGCAGAAGAGCGCCACTTCCTTCTCGAAGTGTCCGAGTTGGCGTGCATCGTAGGTTGCCGTAACAGTGAAGCTGTCGCCCTTGGGGATTGCCGTACGCGGATAGTCCACCGTGGTGCATCCGCAGCTCACCCTCACCTGGTCGATGTTCAGTTCGCTACCCTTGTTGGTGAGTTCAAACTTCACCGTAACAGGGGTTTCATACATCACGCTGCCACAGTCTACTATCTCATTCTTTGCCGTTATGCGCTGCGCCATGGCATCAACCGACGCCATAGCCAGCAAGGATAATATCATCGTTTTGTTATTCATCTATTAAATATCTGTTTTTATATGTCTGTTATTCTATATGGTGTCGTATCTGACATTCTATCTGACAATACCGGCTGATATCCAATCGTGCCGATACTATCATTTCACAATCTTCAGCTCAATGCCACCGGCCCTGCCGGAGAATTCAGGAGAGTAGGCACACTGCACGGTACATGTTCCGGCGGTGTAGTTTCCTGCACGGTCGATATAGTACTCCGTCTCCACCACGTGCTCGCCTTTCGAGAGGCGGTCGAAGTAGTAATGGGTGGCATTGTCCTTCGGTGTGCAGTAGTATCCCCATCCGTATCCGCTGGTCTGCGCCACTGGCTCCATACATGCCGCACGCTTGTCTACTACCTGCACGAAGTCGTAGTCGCGGTCGGCGGTGATGGTGATGCGCACAGCGATGCGGTCGCCCACATTGAGAGCGCCACCCTCGGCAGCCTTGCCATTCTCGGGAACCATCACCTGGCGAACCACCTTGATGCCCGACTTGCTGTCGGCGATGTCGGCAGCCGCCTGCGTGAACTGTGCATAGACAGCTCCCCATGATGTTCCCTCACCGGTCTTGGTCAGCGTGATAGAGTTCTGCTTGTCGATGTCGTATACCACCTTGGTATATCCCAGTCCGGCAGAAGCCTTAGGCAGCGACTTGTTCTTGCCGTCTACGGCAAGCGTCATGGATTCCTCCTTGTCAGAAGACAGCTTTTTATAGTTGCCGTCGAGGAAGGCATACACGGCGTTTACAGTATTTATCGGTGTATCCCAAGCCTGTGTGCGCTTGCTCTGCAGGAGCCATAGGCGCATCTGGTTTATGGTCTCCGTGTCGGCAGGGTCTACAGCCTTCAGAGCCTCTATCGCAGCAGTCTGGGTAGGAATGCGATAGTCGAACCACGAGTATCCGGCATGCCATGTGTCGAAATATGTTCCCATGCCCGGCTTCGTCACCGTATACTGGCGTATGCTCTCCACATACTCCTTTGCCTTCTTAGCCTTGCCGTCTCCATTGAGCACCACAGCCATGAGCGCCTTTGAATAGATGTCGCGGTGGCGGTCAGCCTCAAGATATTTGAGGAGATAGTTCTTCAGCTCCACATAATCGGAGTCATAGAAAGGATTCTTGCCGAGCAGTGTGTTTATATATAGATACTGTATGGCATGGTAGTCGCAGATCATCGGTTTCTGTCCCTTCTTTTCCATACGTTTCATTTCCTCAAACTCCTTCATCACGACTGTTCTGAGATAGTCCATTCCATTCTCTATCATCTTGGCCGTGGCTTTCTGATAGCCTGCCATCACATTGAGACGGGCGAGGGTCTGCAACACCTGTGCCGTTATGCTTGCCGAACCTCTCATTCCTCGCCACCAGCTCCATGAGCCGTCGCTATTCTGGAGGTCTTTCAGGTCTTTGAGCTGCGAAGCCAGCCGGTAGTCCATCGCCGACTCGTCGAAGAATGTGGTGAGCATCCTCTTCTGGTCAGCCTCGTTGTCGGCATCCATCACCCATGGCGTCTCGTCGAGCACGAGGGTCTTCAGTTCCTGGTTGCGCTGCAGAGCGCTCATCAGGCTGTTGTCGCTGCCTGCCGGCTCCTGTTTCCAGATGTTTACCACCTGCTTTATCACCGGCGACTGGTTCATGATATATCGTCCGAGGGCGTTGGCATAATAAGCCGTTGAAAGGGATATGGCGTTCTTGTAGTCCACTGTCGAGATATACGGCAGCGTCTGTATCATGAGCCATGACGGGTTGGCGGTATATTCCACGGTGAGTTTCTTGTCCTCTACCCCCTTCGGGAAGAGGTCAGTCATGGCCACTGTCTTCTCGCCGCTGCCGGTGAAGGTGAACGGCACGGTATTCATCACTCTCTCTCTGCTCGGCAACACCGGCAGATAATGCTGCTCACCGTCGCTGAAGCCTTTTCCCTCTGCCGTGATGCGGCATACGAGGAGCGGAGTGTCGCCCTGAGCTTCGAAACTGAAGTCCACGTTTGCAGTGGCATTGGCGTTGATGGTCACGTTCTGCTTCTTCTCGCATACCACTCTTTCCGTCTCCGGGTCGAGGAGCTGCATTCTGACGAGGGCTGCAACCGGCTTGTCGGTGGCATTTGCCACACGGGCTGCCATCGTAGCCTTGTCGCCCTCTCTCACGAAGCGCGGCACATTAGGCATCACCATCACCTTCTTGCTCGCCACTGCCTCGCTCTCTATCATTCCGAAGTTCATCTCCTTGTCGTGGGCAAAGCCGCGGAAGTTCCATGTGGTGACGCTCTCCGGCAACGTGAACACTATATCCACATTGCCGTCCTTGTCGGCATAGAGGGCAGGATAGAAGAAGGCTGTCTCGTTGAGGTTCTCGCGAATCTGCGGCACGGCAGCAGAGGCTCTCTCTTCACCGTCGGCATTCTCCACGCCAGCCGAGCCTCTGCCGGCGGCATCGTTACCAAGCGGAACAAAGTCAAAGGTTTTCGCCTTTTCTTCCTTTGCCTTCAATACAGTAGCAGTTTCTTCTACTGCTTCGCCTCGGATGGAAACGGAATTCTTTGCCCTTCCCCTGACTCTGAGTGGAAGTGAAACCCTGTCATCACTTCTGTCATTAAGCATCAGCTTCCAGCTCAGTATGGAAACAGAATTGTCCAATGTATTGAGATCAAACGATTTTCCATTCATCACAGGCATCGTCTGCCATGAAGACAATCCGTTTTCTGTTATCTCCGGCAACATTCTCCATCTGGTGTAGGGACTGTTCTGCAACAGATTGAGACTAAAGTTGAAGCTGGTCTTCACTATCTGTTCGAGCGACTTGTCATACATCAGAGCCAGAAGCTGACCGTTGTTCTGACCGTCAGTGCTGGCGTTGCGCTTGTTTATCACGTCGTTCACTTTCGGACGCGAGATGTTGAGCGTCCATTTCTCTTTCTGTCCCGGTGTGAGTCTGTCGCGGAAGGTCACCCATTTCAGGTCGAGCCTCTTGTCCTCCAGCGGTCTTGTGATGGTGAACTTATGGCTGTATGCCTTGCCATCCTTCACCCACAGATAGTTGAGGAGCACCGCCTCGCCATATTCTTCCTTATAGGTAAGCGAGATGGTCTTGACGGCATTGCTCAGACTGAAGGTTCCGCTCTCCAGTTCTTTGTCGCTGGAGATGATGGAATAGCGCACGAGGGTGTTGTCGCACGACGTGCCCACCTGCACATAAACCGGTTTGCCATCTCTCGGGAACTCCTTGCTTGATATGTATGCCCAGTCTGGCGTATCGGCTGCCGGACGCTTGTCGTCTATGCCGAAGAGCACGAACTCACGCATCACGGTGTCGTTGCCGCATGTTGCCCACAGCTGGTGTCTGCCGGAGAGTATGCCACTGGTTTTCCGCCAGTCTATCTTTATGTTTTCATTGGCTTTCGCCGTATATTTCTTTGTCTGTGAGTCGAACCAGTATGTCACCTTTCCGTCAATCTGTTTTGCAGAAGCATTGTAGCGGTTGAAGACAACTGTCGCCACACTGTCTTTAATCATCTTCTCCGGCAAATCCAATTTCAGTTCGGTGGCTCTCGATCCCAATACGATGCTCGTCTCGGCTGAATGGCTCTCGCCTCCGTTGTCGGTCACTGTGGCTGTGGCAGTGAAGCGATAGCGTGTCTGCCATACGAATCTGCCAGGCGTCTTCACATCGTAGCCTTCGTTGTCTGCCAGATAGTCAGCTGGCAATACCACCGGGATGCGCACCTCAAACCTACCCTTTGAGTCGGTCATTACGGTGTCGGTCAGCATCTGCTGGGCATCGTTGTTCGCCCCATAGTAATACCTGAACCAGCTGGAGCATCTGCGCTGCACGTCGTATGCCACCTTTGCACCAGGCACCGGCACACCGCTGAATGTCATCGCCGTACCGCCCACCACAAGGGTGTCGCCATCGTGGTATTCGTCGGTCACCTCGTCGAACTTCACATCAAAGGTTGGCCGCTTGTATTCTTCCACCCGGAATGCCGCATATCCCGTGCCGTTGCCCATGCATCTAACCGAGAACCTGCCGCTCAAGACATTGCTGCCGGGCAGATTGAAGTCTACTGATGCCGTGCCATAGTCGTCGGTTGTCGCCTTCTTCTCTGCCAGCACCTTGTTGTTGGCATCGCTGAGGGTGAATTTGAGTTCGGCGCCGGTCGTGACCTTTGATGAATGCAGTCCTTCCTGCTTGTATGCCACGGCAGACACATGCACTGTCTGTCCCGGACGATAGATGGAACGGTCGGTGAAGAGTGACACCACGCTGCGATGGATCTTGTCGCCATAATAGTTGAACCTGTTCCACTCGCGTTCGCCAATCATATAGTTGTCGGTATCGGTATAGGCTCTTACGCAATCATAGTATGGCTCCTGGCTGTTCGTCACCACTTCGCCTTTCTCATCAGCGGTCAGCGTTGAAATCACCTTGTTGTCGCGCCACAACTGCAGTTTTGCGCCGGCAAGCGGCTGTCCGGTAGTGGCGCTCATGATGGCATATCTCACCTTATCGCCCGGCAATGGCAGACTACCAACAAATACATCGGAGACAGTGAAAACGGCATTTATCGGTTTCAGCTTCTTGTTGTCTGCCTCAACCACCACATAATACATTCCCGGCTGCATCTTCGGCAGCTTCGCATAGAGTTTGTTGATGTCGTATTCGTTTTCGTAAACCACCGGCAGGTCAATCACCACCTTTGACTTCGCGATGATGAGTTTCTTTGCCTTGTCTATGTTGAAATTATTTGTTCTGTCATCGAGATACGACTTGGTATCCAGTCGGTAAATGCTGACTGTTAGATGTTTCAGATTGCGTGCCTCGATGCTCAGGGTGTCTTCACGGTTCGGCAGATAGGTGTTTCCTACATTCATTTCGAATCCCGGCCGCACCATCTCCGCATAGTATCGCTCAAGTCGGTTTATACCTTTCCAAGCTGCCCATTTCTGCTTGGCAAACATGATATAATCCACTTCCTGTTTCGGCGTCACATCCTGACAGTCTGCCATGTAATCGTATTTCGCGATAGCCACCTCGCCACATTCCTTCAGGTCGCCATAGAGAGCCACCAGGGAGTCGAGGCTTGCCAGATAGGTATTACCCTTGATGACCTTTTTCACGGGATTGGCCTTGACTCTCTTTTCGAGCATCCAAAGAGCTGTGACGAGCGAAGCCCTGCGGTTGCCCGCCTTGTTATAATAGTCATTGAGAAGGGCATAACGCTCTGAGTAATAACCTACCAGACTGAGCAGGTCGTTTCCGAATATCTCGCTGTCGACGCCTTCACGCACAAACGGTGCATAATCGAGCGCCTTCTTTGATGCAAGCATTTCGGGATCGGCAAGTGCCTTGTCGAAATACTCGCGACTGAGTTTCTTGCTGTCAGATTTGTAGTGACTTTTAGCAACAAGAGAATAGCTGCAGCCAAGGGCACAGTTGTATACCGCAGCCAAGGCGGGGTCTACTGCTGAGGCTTCGCCCGCAGCCTTCTTCAATGCGGACAGCTCTGACTGGAACAATTCATCTGAAATGCCCGATGCAGTCGCTACTTTATCAAACTCCGCTTTCAGCAGGTTGCCATAGCTCTTGCCGGCTTTTGCCTGGGCGATTATCTTGTTCAGAATCTTGATCTGCGTCTTTGGCAAATCCTTGGTCTTGGCCTCATTGTATTGTTTCCACAATGAGGTGTAACCGTCGGCAAAAAGTACCAACGGGAACATCAAGGACAAAACGAATGAAACAATGGCCTTCTTCATATCATTCAATTTTTAGTTTGAGGTTGTAAAGTTACGATTTGTTTTTGACAAGAGCAAATTTTTCAGGAGTTTTAGGTAATGGTAAAAAATAGCTTGACCAATTTTGAGGAAATAAGGATTTCTATTCTTTCACCATTACTAGAGCGTCACGCCAAAACTAATCTCTGGCCATGATTGCCAACGGACTCATCTGCCTGTCTGATAATAAAATCTACCGTCCCAAAGAATATTGCATGGATGAAGACCAAACCTTATGACAAACGCCACGAAAAACGGTTATTCCACTGACGCATCACCACTTGAGATAGCCGTATTTCTCCTTACACCAGAGTTGCCATGAATTCACGAGATTCTGCCACAACACATAGGCTCCGGGCGCTACGGCAGCCACGGGATTCAGGAAGGTCACGGTGAGCCAGATGCCAACGATGGTGTTCTTCTGACCCAAAGCCTGTCCGGCGCTTACTCTGTCGCCGAAGAAGCCGCCCACCCACTTGCCGATGGCAAACTGCACGAGACATACAAACAGGGGCAGGATGAGAAGGAGCGACAGGGTGATGCCTCCCACTTCGGCGTCGACGATATTGTGTACGGTCATACCTGTGACGATGCTTAGATTGAACGCCCACATATAGAAAGCGAGGTTCTTGCGGCGCTTTATGGCTCCTGCCACTTTAGGCAGATAGCGCCTCGTGAGCAGGGCAAGACATAGGGGCAGGAGCAACACCGTTACCACCCTGCGCATTATCATGCCAAAGGCGAAGAGGAAGGTGATGTCGGCACTCTTCTCCACCATCGGGAAAAACAGGGGGATTATGATGCTGGTGACGATATTGGCTATCAGCGTATATACCGTGAGCGAGGCTATGCTGCCGCCTAATTTCTCTGTCACTACTGCTGCGGAGGCTGCCGTGGGACAGATGAAGCAGATGAAACATCCTTCAAGAACGAGTTTCACATCGCCTTCAGCGAAATACATCATAAGGAGGACAAAGAAGGCGGAAATGGATGTGCGAATAAACTGCAACCAGAAATGCCATGCGCGTGGTCGCAGGTTGGATATGTCTATTTTGCAGAATGTGACATACAATAGGGCAAAAATGACGTATGGAACCATTTCCACCAACGCCGGCCCCATGACATCGCCCATCGGCTGCAGCAGCGGAACATCGCTGAACAACAGATACAACACGCTGCCAACCAGCATGGCACACAGGAGGGTCCACTTCTTCACAAATGACAAGACCTTGTTCATTTCAATCCTTGATTTTCTAAACGTAATGATCAAATAACCGAGTGCAAAAGTACTAAATAAAAACCAAGTGGATGAATAAGTGACGGTAAAATAATAATCAGGTTCGATTTGAATGAGTTTTCACCGTCACCAAGTGGCAAGAAATATATATTCAATCTGGAAATCAGACGGGATTTGGACATATCACATCCTGCCGGAAATTGTAAGAAAAAACAGCAGAAATCATGCCCAAGTGGGGCAAGCAGCTTGCCCCTGTTGAGAAAGCACCTTGCCCATGTTGGGCAAGCAGCGTGCCCCAAAATGGTATTTTTTGTACGGAAAACGAGGACGACGGAACGGAGGATGCATAATGACAAAAATAGCGTAAGTATCTGACGAAACACGGTGTGAGAATGAAGCGAAACGACGAAGGACAGGACAAACAAAAATCGGAGGTGTCTCACGACAACTCCGACTGTTGAATCTAATCTACAATATAAAAAAATTAATCTACAAAAAAATGCTCTTTTTCTTACTTAATGGTACAAATACTAAACATCAAATTCATATAATCAACAATCAAAATTTCTATCTTCAATAGTTCCTGTCCAATATTTGTGAACAGTTCTCTCTATAATCTTTTTTAATTGTCCCGTCTCCATGCATCAGTCCGACTTTTCTTTATCCATAGTCAGACTATGATCGAACGAACGGCTTTTCCGCCACTTATCCAAAGATAAGACAGCCATGAGAATATGCAGTGGTATGTAGCCTTGCCGCCGGATACGTCAAAAGAAGACCACCAGCACTAAGCAGATAATCAGCAATGCGGCGTATGGCCACACATAACGAACTATGTTACCGGAATTGGCATAACCGTTGATTGCCATTGAAGTCTTGTCAGAAGTTTTCATAACTGATTTCTTTTTTAATTTACGACACATTTATACTTCTTTAGTGGCTTCAGCCATTTTCCAGCTGCTTTTCGTCTTTAAGCTTACATATTGCCTATTGGCATACTTTTGGGGGAGCCATACTCTCAGCGAGTGACCCTATGGATTCATTTTGCGAATCGCCTGCCAACTTACATATTCTTAAATCTAATTAGCGATGGCGCCTTTCAGCACCGCAGGTGATGGCTTTAGTCGATGGGGATAAACGACATTTAGTCGCACTTTTAATTTTACTGCTGCAAAATTAAGTATTTATTTCCAATCCCAAAAGCTTTTATTATTAAATATGTAACAAAAAAGGTTCTTCCGTTAAATGCATAGATAGAAAAAAAATTTTTATATTATGATAAAAATAAAGCTGGCATCATCTATCTTTGTAGTGACCAAACT
>OLSQ01000400.1_pt1 | contig 43506 bp, 35 predicted proteins | sample 1672561 | NCBI WGS metagenome assembly OLSQ01 (sample SAMEA3136699, study PRJEB25190) | human gut metagenome | biome: human gut; feature: human-associated habitat; material: faeces | place: Austria | collected 2013
AAGAAATTTTTTGCTAATTTATGATTGACTTTTCATAGCTGGTCTCCTATGGTTGATGTAATATTGAAAGACTGTCTTCTTGAAAAACAAAAGCATCCTGCTCTGTAATTTGATATGGCATAACAGAAGCTGTAAAATTTCCATCGTCCTGTAACTTGATTTTTATTGCCTCTGTTTCTGTTCGCCCGTCTAAATACTTTATTTCCATAACAATCAGGTCATCCCTTTCTTTCTGTGTCAAATCAGATATCTTTATATTTTCATGCTCTGTCAAAGTTTTAATGATATTTTGAGGTTCCCAGTTTACAACTAAATAGTAATAATCTTCTTTGTTTTCGCCATATAGCACTGTAAAATTTTTGCTTAACCCATAGTCTCCCCTCTCTTCCGTCCAATCTACAAAGGAAATCCATTGATTTTTGCATGAAAACCGAATACTTTCAATTTCTTCTCCTAGGACATAAAACTGTAATGGATGCCCCTGCATTTGACCACTATCATCAATTTTTCCAGACATCAAAACCGATTTTTCCTCTGTCAACGGTTCATTCATTTCATGTGCATAAACAAGAATTGAACTATTTGTATTTTTATGTTCCCATAAAACCACACCTGCAATAAAACAAATGCATGCAGCAACTGCAACCAATGCTCTGACTGCTTTTTGCTTTTTCCTTTTAGGATGATATTCAAAAGCTTCCAACAAAAATCTGTCATCCAATTTGCCAATAGCATCTTCCAACTTATCCAATTTATTCACAATACAACACCTTTCTTTTCCAAATACGCTTTCATTTTCACTCTAATACGCAATAGTTTTACAGATACATAATTTTCTGTCATTCCGAACTCATCTGCAATAGATGATATTGATTCAATATACCAATATCTTTTTACAAACATTACCCGGCTTTTTTTATCTAACGAATCTAAAAACTCGCCAATAATATCAGCCAAACTGCTTTCTATATGTATATCATAACTTTGCTTATTATCTGGAATACATTCCTGTAATTCCGTCAACGAAGTGTCATAGTATCCATTCCTTCTTTTTGCAGTATTATAGCGATATCTTTTTAAAGCTTGATTTCTTGTTATTTTACATACATATGTAATGAGAGGATTCGGCTCCTGTGGCGGAACACTATTCCATGTTCCCAGATAAGCATCATTCACACATTCTTCCGCATCTTCATTATTATTTAAAATGTGAAAAGCTATTTTTCGGCATATCCCACCATACTTATTCGCAAGCTCTACTATAGCCTGCTCCGATCTTAAGAAAAACAGCTCTATAATTTTTTGATCTTCCATACAAGACCTCCTTTACCTTAATACTACCAATAAACTGGTACATATTACACTTTTTATTTATTTTTTTAAATTCGTTTTATTTGTCTTCAAAATATTTTTCTTTCCATATTGACACGTTCGGTTTATTGTTGTAAACTTACATTGAGTTGATAGTTATAAACCATTTTTCAAAAAGGAGGTGTATACCATGGACTACGCAAAACTGTGTGACAGTGATTATCGTTTTATGTGCGTGGTATGGGATAATGCTCCCATCAATTCCGGTGAGCTGGTGAAATTGTGCCAGGAAAAGCTCGGCTGGAAAAAATCCACGACCTACACAGTTGTTCGCAAAATGTGTGAAAAGGGATATATTGCCAATGAGGATGCAACGGTTTCGGTTCTAATTCCGAAGGAACAGGTGCAGGCAGACGAATCCCAGTATTTTGTGGAACGTACATTTGATGGTTCATTGCCCAGCTTCATTACAGCATTTCTGGGTGGAAAGAAAATTTCCAATGAGGACGCAAAAATGCTCAAGAAGATGATCGATGAACACAAAGAATCGTAACTATTGAAACGATGATTCATCAGAAAGGAAAAGTTATGTTAAATGAGTTAAGTCAAATTTTCCTTACCTTTTTGTACAAAAATATGACCGTGAGCGTGGTAATCATCGCAGTTCTTCTGGCACGTTTTCTACTGCGCAAGATGCCAAAGAAATATTCTTATATTCTTTGGTCGATCGTCGGAATCCGTATGATCTTTAATCTGCCGTTTGCGACAAATATAAGTGTATTCAATCTGTTTCGCGGCTTTGCCAAACGATCATCCACTATGGATACCATGCTTGCCGGCAGCCGCAAAACAAATTTGCAAAGAGCAACGGATGTGTTAAATACCATCGGCACAAGCGAAACTTCTACGGCGCATGCTTCAAGCAATACTGCTGCCAACGCTGTGACGCATACACTTACCACATCACAAATGGTACTTGGAATCCTTGGTCTCTTATGGCTGATCGTTGTCACACTTTTCGTGGCATATGGCATCTATTCCTATGTGAAATGCAGAATGCTTGTACGGACAGCGGTAATTGCCCGTGATATTACATCTGCCACTCACAAGGAAAAAGCCAGTGCCTCTGTGTGGGAATGCGACCGAATTCCATCTCCTTTTGTTCTGGGTATCATCCGGCCCCGGATCTATATTCCGTTTCGAATGCCAAAGCAGGAACAGGCTTACATTCTGGCCCATGAGCAATGTCATATACGACGCCTTGATCCGCTGTGGAAGCTGATTGCATTTCTGCTCCTAGCTGTGTATTGGTGGAACCCACTGGTATGGTGTGCCTTTTTCTATCTGGTGCGTGATATGGAGATGAGCTGCGACGAAGCGGTGATTGAACAATTTGGTAATGAAATCAAACAGGGTTACAGCAACTCGCTTCTATCATTTGCAATGGAGCGACATCCATATTCGTTCGCACCGATTGCTTTCGGAGAGGGCGATGCTGGAAGACGTATTAAAAATGTATTGAATTTTAAAAAACCACAGACATGGGCTGCAATCCTTGTGATTGTGCTACTTGTAGTTGTCGGTGTGAGTTGCCTGACGAATGGCAAAGATAAAATTTCTTCCGATGTAACATCAGATTTGAAGAATAGTCAGATACAACAACCAGCGGTCGAGACTACAGAAGCGCTTACAGATTCTGACAACAGTTCTACTGCTCAGGAATCTTTGCAAAGCGTGGATCAATGGGCACAGGCTTTCGCTGCCCGAGATGTCAGGACAATCCAGGATATGGCCACCGATGACGCAGCAAATGATTTGAAAGAGGAAAATCTTCTGGATGACAATGGTAATTTTGGCTGGTCCAGTCCCTGGCCATGGTTCGATGAAGAATCGGGGATACCGGCGTACCAGATTACTCAGTCGGATGATACTTCTGCCACCATTCTGTATTATGCACAGGTATCTGATCCACATGTGACCGTATGGGAAGAAACTCTTCAATATACAAAAAAAGATGATAAAATAAAGGTTACCAGTGAAAAGCTGCAGATGTTCAATCTCATTACCCACGGTTCTGAATTCGAAGCCGCCTATCCGAATGGAATTCAAAATACGCCAATGGACTATCAGACGAATGGGCTTGGAGAAACCCTGAATGAACATGCCATGTCCGCAAATGGAATGAGCCCGGATGGCGAATACGTCCTGACCGACCCGGTTGGAGCCGCCTGCTATTTTCTGAATCTTTCGCCAGATGACAAAATAACTGAATTTACCTCAGATCGAGACCTGGTTGATTTTAAAGTTCGTTTTAAAAAAGATAATGTGGTACACCATATTATAATGATACGTCCTTGGGGCGAGGATGGTATCTATGTTGTCGGTGAGATTTCATAAGCTGATTAAGCCAAAAACACCAGAACCGGTACTTTCCGGAACTGGTGTTTTTCATTAGACATTTTTATTTAACAATCTCTTTTTATTTTAGCCGTAAGCATCTATTTTATGTGGTCTGGTAGTTATGATACGCCAGCCATTATTGATATCTTCAAAACGTGAGTCCGTCAGTTCAGCGATATCGTAAGCTGTCACATAATAGTTTCCGTTAATCTTATAACACGGAATACCTGTCACCTCTCCATCCCATACAATACTGGTTGCAGGCATGGTTGTTTTATATTTTTTCCCATTACCTTTTTTCATAGGCGCAGACTTCCCTTTATATGGGCTCATACTGTCAATTATAATTGCATTATTTGCTTTATCATACTTAACATTAAAGGACTTATTTGTCTTAGACATCATTTTCGCAATGTCATCAAGTTTATAGTAATCATCATTGTTTATGTTATAGGATTCCAGAGATGCTGCGGTATCATATATCCAAAGTTTTTTCGTTTTCGAAGTAACCTTCTTCGAATATTTATTTCCTGAATAGTATGTAAAAGGTATATGTCCCTGGTCTGTTACATAACAGACTTTTCCATTAAACAGTATTTTGTATATCTTTGTGGTTTCCTTAACATCCGGAAAGTCCTTCGTAGTATAGGTATATTTACTTATGCCATACACCGTTGCACTATCTCCTTCTGACATAAGGTAAACCCCATTAACAGCTGCCATTTTTTTGTAGGCAGCATTTTCATCCATTTTGTATTTCTTTAGGATTTTCAATGCTTCCGAACTGTATGCCATACTACCTAATGCGGCCCATGGCGAATCAATCACAAGTGTTCCTTTGGCTTTTCCCAGTTTTTTTATAGCTGAAAGAGTTGAATAAGTTTTAAATTCACTTAGATTCTTCGTAGGGATATAACACTTCTTTGAATTAAACCATACCTGTGAATAGCCATTGCCATAGTTTTTCTTGACTACCTGAAGCTTTGCATCTTTTTTCACAATTCCTTCTACGTTGGAAGATGCATTCGCTTCGGAGGTGATATTTACTGGATCACTTCCGGTTACAACAGCATTATACTGCATTGTTGGTTTTTTTTCGGTTGATAACTTAAGATTTACATATTTGGCATTAACATAGTAAAGTCCCTGCTTATAATAAATCTGATAATGTCCGTTAATCGGAGTTGTCTTTGTGACCTAGAACAACTGATTGGATTCAATCAGTCCTGCTTTCACATAGTTATCACTTGCCGGGGTTGTCTTTACGTAAATGTTGCATGTTGCTGTTCCTGATGCCGTTACGGTCGGAATATCCACTTGCTGGTTTCTTGCATCAGTGATATAAACATCCTTGCGCGGGATAAAATATACCCCCGGCTTCCAGCTGGCATACTGCTCCGTTCCGAGTCCGCCACAGGTACTTGTGAGTCCTCTGCCGACATCAATTGCACCATTGCTCCAGACAGCAACCCATTCTTCATCGTATGCAACAACCTTGAATTCGGTAGTTTCTGCACAATAAAAGGCAAGATTTGCATTTCCATCTGGATGGGCTCCCAAAAACGAATAGGCAGTCTTATTAATCTCTTCTATTCTCTTTTTATGATAGTTGATTGACGGAGTCCCCGGATAAAAATAGACTTTTGCTTTCGTGGAATGCACCACGGCCTTACCCCAAAAACTGGTCTTAAGGCTTGCCGGCATCTCACGTGGCAACCATTCCTTCGGAACTTCCTTTGCATAATAGGTAGCCACGTTTCCCTTTGTGTTTTCCGAACTACCATACAGATAATTTGACAAGAAATTCATATCTAGCGGAAATGGATAGAGATCGGCATTCGGATCTTCTGTCATGTATGCTACGGATGCCGCCGATACGTTTGTCGTTGGAACCAACGTGATCAGCATTGCCATAATCAGTGTAAATATAACAGATCTTTTAAGCATGTCTGATCTTCTTTGATTTGTAACTTTCATAGTGTACCTCCCCTCGAGTGACATGTTGACACCTCTGTATTTTACTTGTAATATCTACAAGATTTTGTTAATCTAATTATAAGTTGTACCTTAAGGGACGAGTCAAGGAAATTACACTTCAATATAGGAAAATAGTATGAAAAAATACGATGATAATTTATTTAAAATGGGTGAGATTACAAAAATTCTCGGTGTAACCAGAAAGACGCTTCTGGTCTATGAAAATATGGGATTGCTGACGCCTGCCATCAAAGACGAACAAAGCGGTTATCGATATTATACAGCGGACAATATGACGCAGATCCGTTCAATCCGATCCTTGCAGGCACTCGGACTATCACTTACGGAAATAGCAGAATATTACTATGACACCCAAAATCTGGATCATCACCTTGAACGGTTGATGAATCTGCGTGCCTCACTAGACCGCAATATCCAGATGCTTCAGGTCCGCTCCGCAAAGCGGGGAGATCTGACCGTGCACCGGGTATGCCTTCCGCAGCAGGTATGCTTTTGTCACAGATATCAATGCAAAAATACTGCAGATGCCGCAAACAAACTGCGCGATACTTATATCTCAGCAGCAAGAACAGGAATGATGTCTATGGCTGCACGCATGTTTACAATGCGAATAGATAACACATACAAGGGTCTTGATCTCATGTGCTGCATTCCTGTCAATAATGAATTTACCGGAGCTGAGCGCGAAGAATTTGTTGACACACCGGCATTATGTATCTACTATCGCGGCCCATACGAAGGAATCGGGACTGCAATTGCAGCTTTGAGTGCGTATGTTCAGCAGAACCAGGTGGAAACAACCGGATATTATCGTTGCATCTACCTGGAAGGGCCTCCAAGCCGGGGTGAAAATAGTAATGATTATATTACACAGGTTGCTGTACCGATCCGAAATAGTTAAATTTTTCAAATGTTGTTTTTGTATATTGACATCCTCGGTTTATTATTATAAACTTGCTTTAGGTTGATAATTATAAACCACATATAAAAAGGAGGACGAAACATATGCTAAACTTTAAAAAACCACATACATGGGTAGCTGTCTTTGTTGTTGCGGTCATTGTAATCGTAGCTGCCAACTTCCTGACAAATCAAAAAACGGTGGATGGAAAAGATTCCATCAGCGATACTACAAACACACAAATTGAGAACGCCGAAGTGGAAAGCACCGAAGTTCCTGTAACAGACAATGCAATTGACGAAAAAACAAAACAAAGCATTCTTGATTGGGCACAGGCCTTTGCCAAGCGTGACGGCGACAAAATTGTTGAGATGGCAACCAAAGATGCACAGAAAACTCTCGAAAATGAAAACTTGTTGCAGACAGGCAAACAGGATGGAAAAACTTTTCATTCCTTTGGATGGTCCAGTCCCTGGCCGGGTGCTGTCAATAATACCAGCCTCCCACCCTACATGCTGTATTCCACAGATGTCAAAAATCAGACTGCTGACATTCTTTATTATGCAGAAGTTTCCGACCCGCATGTGACGATGTGGAAAGAAACCATCCACTACGCATGGGAGAATAAAAAATTCCAGGTAACAGGCGAAACATTAGAAACTTATGACAGCATCACATCCGGCAAAGAATTTGACATTGCATACCTCCATGGTTTCCATGATACACTTATGGACTACACCGCAAACGGACTTGGCGATGCTGCAAACGAGAATGCAGGCCGCAACGATGGATATGATCCGGAACACGAATATAATCTGTATGATGCCATTGAAGCCGCTCACTATTTTCTGAACATTCCAAACGATGAGGCGAAAATCCGTATGGATGTCGTGCCGACACAGGATAAAAAACGCGTCGTCATCCGCATCACTTTTCTTACCGACGGCGAACAGCGTATAATTGAAATGGTTCAGTCATGGGGTGAAAATGGTATCTGGGTTCCGCAAAATCACCTTGATTCGGAAACAAATACTGCTGAAATTTTGAAAAAAGCAGACGGAAATGCATCTTCTGATGTTTCTTCCACAGAAGAAAAAACAACAGAAGTTCCAACCGGCATGGAATAAAATACTTCTGTTGAAGAATAAAAAGAGGAACAGATATTATCGTATCTGCTCCTCTTTCATTGTCTTATATTCTATTTGAATTAGCCAAAGTATCTGTCTAACAAACCCTTAAGAGCCTTACCATGTCTTGCCTCGTCTCTAGCCATCTCATGAACGGTATCATGGATTGCATCGAGGTTATTCTTCTTAGCACATTTTGCTAAATCAACTTTTCCTGCTGTAGCACCGAACTCGCAGTCAACTCTCCATGCAAGGTTGTCCTTTGTTGTAGCTTTCATGTTTGGCTCAAGATCCTCACCTAACATCTCAGCAAATTTTGCTGCATGCTCAGCCTCTTCATAAGCTGCTTTCTCCCAATAGAGACCGATCTCCGGATATCCCTCACGATGAGCAACACGTGCCATGCAAAGGTACATTCCAACTTCTGAGCACTCACCCTCGAAGTTTGCCTTCAGCTGATCGAAGATGAACTTCTTATCTTCATCACTGATCTCCGGATTATTCTTAACAGTTGAAGCGTATACGCCAAACTCATGTTCCGCTGCGAGAGTAAGATCTCCCTCTACCTTCTTGAACTTGTCAGCGCCTACGTGACATACCGGGCACTCTGCCGGTGCTGCTTCTCCTTCATAAATGTAACCACATACTGTACATACCCACTTTGTCATATTAAATGTCCTCCTTAAAAATAATTTAGTAGTTTAACTTGTTTGTTTCTTTGCGCAATCCGGACAGAGCCCATAGAATTGAACCGTATGCTTTTCAATAATTCCCGGGAATTTCTCGGCTGCAAGTTTGTTTAAATTGTCCTGTTGCGGTAAGTCGAGATCCATTACACAACCACAACCCCTGCAAGAGAAGTGATAGTGGGGAGCAGGATTGCCATCAAACCTGTCCGGGCCCTCATTTACCGTGATTTTTTGGATCTCTCCCAAATCAGATAACAGAGAAAGATTCCGATAGACAGTTCCAAGACTGATGTTAGGGAAATCATCCTTAATGCTTAGATAAACCGTCTCCGCAGTAGGATGATCATACCGGTTCACCAGACACTGCAGGATTGCTTCTCGTTGGCGACTTTTCTTAATCATGTGTCTCCTTTCAAATCAATAATAAGAACTGTTACTGGTATTAATATAACAGCAAGATTCCTTTTTGTCAATCTTTTTTAAATATTTTTTTCATCTTTCTCATAAACTATTATGAGAATAATTGGAGACAACCAAAAGTGAAACGTTTTGTTACTTATATCTATGAATACGACGGGGGCGCCCGTGGCAGAAACGTCGGCTTTGTCCGCACAGATATACGAAATGACGGTTGCCGCATGGATCTACATATCCGGGGACTGAACTGTTCCAAAGCGAAAGCCACCATCTATTTTGTGATTGCCAACGCACCAGTGATCGGCATTCCCGTTGCGGAGATGATCATTTCCCAGGGTGTCGGTCAGGCAAAGCTGATGTGTCCGCAGGGAAATATCGGTTCGAGTGGTTATCACACGGACCAGATTGATGCGATTGTCATACGCTACCATTCTGGTCAAATACTTGTGAGCAGCTTTGTGCCGGAGCCCGATGAAGAAGTTCTGCACGGGAATTTCCGAATGTGGGATGAACTCGAACCTGCCACGCCTGATGCAACAAAAAATACTCCGGCACCCGCGCCGGATGAAACTACCTTACCCATGCAGGATGAAAACACTCACACCCCACCCACGCAATCGCATCCGGTTGCAGATGTTCAAGGGAATCCTTCTATTCCTACACCAGAATCTACTGTAAATACCTCTCCTGTAGAAATTCTGCCCGATACGCCGCCAAATCATACCACCGTGGCAAAAAACAAAGTTCCCGCGCCGGATATAACATCGGATACAGAAGAAGCTACATCCGAAGATGCTATGTCAAAAGAAACAATATCAGAAGAGACTGCTCCGGAGGAAACCATCACCAGAAAACGGATTGAGATTACCGGAATCCGTGATCTTCCACGCGCCAACTGGTATCTTTGCAACAACAGTTTTCTGGTACATGGCTTTTTTAACTATCATTATTTACTTTTAAAGACAGTGGAAACAGGGGATAAAAAGCGCCTTTTTCTCGGTGTCCCCGGCATTTATGAACAGCCCGAACGCATGATGGCGCTCATCTTTGGATTTTCCGAATTTGAACCGGAGCCGTCAGAAAAAAACGGCTGCAAAACCAGTTCTTCCGGTGACCGCACCGGTACATTCGGATATTGGATGTGTGAATTATCACCTTAAATCAGAAGGGAGCAGACTGTATTGCAGATGGTCGATCCATATGCCGTGCTGGCAACTATGCTCTCTGCACAGTCCCTCACGGACAAAGCCGACTCTTTCCAGCAGGTGAATGCTTGGCGCATTGCCAGGTTCCACGTAGGCAGCAATACGATGCATGTTAAGTTCCGCAAATACCGTGTTGGCTAAGACTGTTAATGCCTCGGTTGCATACCCGCGGTGATGTATCCGGCTGGAGAACTTATAACCAACCTCGCAGCAGTAACAAGGCGCATGCAGGATATTAAAGAAACAAATTGTGCCGATAATGGTGTTCGGATTGGTCTTCTCATACACATAAAACCGGAACAATGTTCCCTCGATTGCTTTGTTAAACTCGATATACAGAGCCTTTTTCTGATAATCTGTTGTATAAAATCCAGGCATACGGTCCGGCTCATAGCGTTCAAACAAAGCTTTGTCCCTAAGATAAAAATCCAACACACTGCTGCCGTACTCCGGCTTGATGATTTTTAGTAAAAGTCGTTGCGTTTCATATTCAAATAACATTCTTTCTTCCTTTGACTCTTTTCTCGTGATATAATACTATCATACTGATGTTGGGGGAAAATGTCCATGACAGCTGATGAAAAGTTTATGAAAGCAGCAATCACACAGGCGCGCAAAGCCTACACCATCGATGAAGTTCCAATTGGTTGTGTGATCGTACAAAATGATAAAATCATTGCAAGAGGTTATAACCGGCGGAATATCGACAAAAACACACTGGCACACGCAGAGCTTTCTGCAATCCGCAAAGCCAGCAAAAAGACCGGAGACTGGCGACTGGAAGACTGCACGATGTATGTCACCCTAGAACCGTGTCAGATGTGTGCCGGCGCAATCGTACAATCCCGCATGAAACGGGTGGTGATCGGTTCCATGAATGCAAAGGCAGGGTGTGCCGGTTCCGTTTTGAATCTTCTGCAAATGCAACAGTTTAATCACCAGGTGGAAATCACCCGGGGAGTTCGTGAAGAAGAATGCTCACAGATGCTTTCCCAGTTCTTCCGGGAGCTGCGCGAGCGCAAAAAAAGAAAGGCCGATCCGATGTGATGGATCCGCCTTTCTTTTTTGTTTGCTTTTCTTTATGAACGGGCAGCCAGCGTTGCCAGCTTCTGCATAATCGCACTTACATCCTGCATTACATTCGAATTTTCTTCCTCTGCCTGCATCGTCTCGCCTGCGTGCGCCGATACCTGCTGGGAAATCGCTGAGATTGTCTGAATGGAATCTATAATTTCCTTATTTGCACTCTGCAACTCGGAAATGCTTCTTGAAAGTGCATCCGCATTTTCCTGAATTGCCCGTGTATTGTCCTCGATACTCTCAAAGCTTTCCTCCGCATTGGATGCGCCGGTCTTCTCTTCATTGATTCCCTCTACCATCTTAGAAACAACGCCGACCACTTCCATGATTGCATTGGACACGTTGCTGATCAACTCTGTAATATGCGCGGTTGCTTCTTTGGTTCTCGTTGCCATACCGGAAATTTCTGTTGCAACAACGGAAAATCCTCTTCCTGCCTCTCCGGCACGGGCAGCTTCAATACTCGCATTCAGTGCAAGAAGACTGGTCTGATTCGTAATGCCACCAATTAATTCCACAATAGAATTCATCTCATCCATATACTGATTCAAATTCTCCAGTTTTTCAGTAACAGCAGTTCCATTGTCAACGGAAACTTCAACTTCCGATGCAAGGTGCTCAATATCCTGCTTGCCTTCCTCTAAAGCCTTCAAAGTCAAAGCCATGCTGCTTCCGATTCCTTCCACAGCTGCTGCAACTTCATCCACCTTATCCTGAATTGCCTGTGTCTGCTCCAACTGGTTCTGCACATGTTCTGCAGTATCAGACGCACCTGCAGATACTTCCTGCATAGCCTCTGTCGTTGTCTGGGATGCTGTCGTCAGTTTTTCAAAACGTACATTGATATCTGCAATATTGCTTGAAAGCTGTTTTCCAAGTTCTACATTGCTTTCCAAAAGATTTTCTGCCTGCGCTTTTGCATGTGCCACTTCTGTAAATCTCTGTCGTGTATTCTCGCGAATCACTTTTAATGTAAAAACAGAATTAGCGCAAACCATGATCATAACAACAATCTGTATAATTGCAGCTTCTATTCCATGATAACCAAAACCGCCTTTTGTTGCACCAAGTACAACAACAATAATGCTCTCCAATATGGTGCCCATATTAATCAAAAGAAGATAACGAATATCACTGTAAGTGGTAACAACAAAAACCATCGGAATTACAAATACATAAATCAGGTTCGTTGGTGATGTGAAGAGACAAATGGTGTAAAACAATGCGAATCCATAAGAAACCAGATGTTTGATCATTCCGTGTTCCGGATTGCTTTTCCAGCAAATTACCTCTCCAATCAGCGGTGCGATACCAACAATCGCAGCAATTACTAAATATACTGGTGACAGTTTCCCGCTTACCAGTTCCCATATCATAAAAAGCACCATAACCAATACCGTACTGATATGTGCCAACATCACCATCCGGTTGGATCGCATCAATTCCGAAGTTTCTTTTGTTTCCATCTTCATAATTCCCCTCTCTAAAAATTCTATCCACTTATAGGACTATTTTCCTATCTTTTAAAGTAGCATAAATATCCACATACTTCAAGAAAATCCTTCTATTTTTCCACAATTACCTGACCGATTTCATACCCTTTGTCTTCATAAGTCTGCTCATTTGCCAGCAAAATCGGCAAACCGGATGTCGAATCCGTCAAAGAGAAATATGCCGTACTGCTGCCTCCTTCAATTTTGTCCAACGGAATGGTTGCAGTCAGTGTCTGTTTCTTTGCCACATCGTTTCCACCAGACAGTTTCGACAGCGTCTGTTTCAACTTCACCTTATACTTCTGTCCGTCTTCCCCATAAAAAGTGAGATTTGCTTCACATGGCTTATAGATCGGTGCAAATCCCACATTCTGCATGGTAACTGATACCTGCAATGTGTCTTTCCAGAAATCCTGTTTCATCTGCACCTTTTTAATCAACAGCCGATATCCCATATGGCGTTCCATATAGGACAGACCATCCATGCCATCGTAACAGTCTCCGGTAGAAACCGTCGTATCTGCCCATTTATTCAGAACATTCGCATCATAATCCCGATTCAGATACGTCACATGCATCATCTTTAAATCCGCAAGTGCATTGTCGAAATCATTGTATTTGTTATCCACAATGACCTCGCCGCCGTTTGGAACATTTTTGCACAGAGTGTTTTGGAATTGGAGTTCTTCCTCTCTGGTCCATCTTTCCAGAATTCCTCCCTCCGTTTTCGTCTGATCCCCATATGTTCCATAATCATACACACTGCCAAGCATTCCATCATTAAACAATCCAAGCGATGATATGGTCTTACCACTTTCCCATGCATCGGTATCTCCAAGATTTCTCCACTGTTGTGGTGTCCGGACTGCCATATAGGTTGTTTCATCTTTCACAGACACAAACTGTGTAAACAGCTTTTTCATTGAGTCAGTATCCGTATACCTTGACCCATGCATTTCTCCGCAGTCTCCCACAAACAACCCCTGCAACGTAAAAATTTCATCTTTATACGTGTGTAAAATGGGTTTCAGCTGCTGCATATGCTTTAAAATAGTATCAATGCTCTGCGGTTCTGTATCATAACTTTTTCCATTCCAGTCATATAAGAATCGAACGATGTAATGCTTCCCCTGTTTTTGTAGTGCCTGAAACAGTTCATCTATATTCTCCAGTCCTTTTTCTGAGATGTCCCCATTGGCATATTTTTGTAAATTAATTTCGATGAGTTCTAAAGAATATTCTTCATCCAAACCCAATGTATTCTTCATAAGCTCATCAAAGTCTATGCTTTCATCCGTGATCGTATATCCATAAAGACGATAAAATCCCCGATTCACATTTGTAAGTTTTTTATCAGACTCTTTAAAAGTTTCAATCTTCACATCCACTTGCCAATGATATTTTATTTTTAAAAAAATACTAATTCCACCTAACAGAATCACCAAAAAGCTTAAAATACATACTGTTATTCTTTTTCTCATTATTCTCCCAACTCATACAATCGTGCTGGATTTTGTTCAATGCGATAACACACAAATCGCTCATCCTCAAAATAAATACTCATATCGCTTCCATATTTTTTCTTGAAATTATTACACCATCGATTAATTTTAGATTCCAAAATCAATCGACTTCCTAAATTTGAATAACTGTCGGAAAGTTTTGAAAAATACATTGTCTGAAAATCTGCTAACTCATCTGATATTTCTCCATGCAAATAGTCATTTCCAGAACCATACGCAATATTAGCATTTTTGTATATTTCGGCATAACTGTTGTTTGCTAACCAGGCAGGTCCTTCCATAAAATATGTCTGAGCATACTGAATTGGTTGCTTCTCTACATAAATGAACAAACAATTAGTTGGAATTGTATAATCGCCTTTTGCTATTTTTTCAGAGAATTTAAATAATTCCTCATGTCGACCATATTCGATAACCTGATACAATTCATCTGTAGTCGATATGATTGTATACGAATTTTGTGGATATTTTCGAACAATATCATCTGTCACATTAACCGCTTCATTATATCTTGTCAGCCAACAACTTAAATATCCATGATAAATTCCTACTTTATTGCATCCGATATATATACCGATTACACATGCAAAAGATAGCAATTGTAATATCACATTAAATCCAACTTTATGTAACAATGTAAAAATAAAGTCTACCGGGACCATAACAACAGCTATAACCAGTATCTGTTCGATTGAGCATAAACGCAGACTATCTACCAACATGGGCAACCCAAAAATGGATGGTTTATACATTATCATGAAAATAATTGATGCAAATACAATACTTGGATATCCTTGAAAACTTCTTTTTGTTTCTCTTGTAATTCCAAGTTTCTTGAAAAATCCAAGGAAAAATAAACAAACTCTAATTCCCAACCAAATTGCTACATCTAAAAGCAACAATAAAACAACAAATTTTGCCCTATTTTCTCCATATGTTTCTATATATCCATTTCGATATAGCGCTTGTGATTTATCCTTTGCATAATTTTTAATTTTTTCCTGCAAAGAGATTTTTTTCTCAACAGCCTGATAATTTGATTCATTTGTACGAATACCAGACTGTGAAGAAACCTCAAGCAGCTCTCTTCCCTCAAGCTTCTCTTCTGTAAATTCTGTCTGATTTTCTGACACCTCCTGTGTTTCTGTTTCATCCTTTGATCCTTCAATCACATTCATTGCCCAGCCAATAGATCCTTGAAATGGAATTCCTTCAGCTAACGCCAACCCCATCGGCACAACTGCAATCAGTACTCCACTCACACAGCCTATTATAAGACCACATAACTTTCTTTTTCGAAAAACCCTTGTAATCAAACATACTGCTATTGGAAAACAGATAAAGAAAGCCATAATTGTCGCATAAAAATGGCAGCCTATTGTTGCCGAAAGAGACAATACAAATATTAGAAGATTCTCATCTTTAAGATACTGCCGTATTTTTTTCTTTTTCGTTATAATTGTATCTTCTGCATATAAATACCGCATTAAAAATGCTGCACACAAAAACATAGCCGGGAACCCAAATTCCTGCGGTAATGTCCATTGCAGACGCGCCATGCTGGATATAGCAGCCACTGATTTCACATCAACACATAAAAAGAGTGCAAGTGCCAAAATAGCAGATAGCCTCCAATGAAATATTTCTTTTAAAAAACAATATGCAGCAATCAATACTGCGCTAACATTAATCCCTCCCAAAAATAACATAATACTATATGCTCGAACTCCAGAAACTACATGCATCGCATAAGCCATGCAATGCATGGATTCTGGATAAACACCACCCGAAAAAATATTTCCTTGCATTAAGCCATTGACCCATGCATGATGCACATACATGTCACTGGTTCCATAGCTGTTTTGCTGAAAACTAGCATAATTGAAATAACTTAATCCAAAAATAACAATTACTACCAATAAAATATATTCTATTATATGGTCTTTATTTTTTTTGAGACTAAGCCGAAGTTTTCTTCCACTCCATTTGAATGCGAAAGCCAACTTCTCATAAAGAAACAATTTAACACCATATGTGCCATGTAATATTCGTCCTATTTTTTCTTCTGCTTTTCCATTTGGTTTCCATTTATAAAAAATAGACACCAATAAACTTCCATAAAATACAAGGAGAAATATCCATTTATTTAATAAATGTATCAAACCAAGCCCCAGCACCAATGTGCTAATCAACACAATTGATGCAGTAGAGCAAAAAGCAAAGCGAAAAGTTTTGCTCTTTTTTGCTAAATACTTACGAAATATTATAGATGGCCAAATATACATGACACCAATATAAACAAGTATCACTTTCACAAACTCTCCAGCCCAATATGCTGTATTCATTTGGTTTTCCTCCTTTCCTTGATTTCTTCACTATGAAATATTCCGGACCTCTCCCAGCACATTATCGAAACAGGTGAATTTGTTCCATGAATTTACTGCGTTTATGCGCTTTCTTCATAATCGCCCGACTGGATGTCCCCCGGACTTTTCGATTCCGGTATAAAAATCCACATAATGTCATAACCCATAACGCCGGATACAAAACAATACACCGGCTCGCCTTTGGATATGTCAGTTTCATCTGATGATGAAACTCTCTTATATAATCTGTCAGTTTTGTTCCACGAAGCACGACCATACGGTCTGTGTCAGAATGTCCAAACTCTTCTGCTTCGAATACTTCTTTCATAAAAGAAGTCACTGTCTTTTTATCGAAAGACTCCCTGTCTATAAGAAATGCTACCTTTTTTCTGTCGAGTTGTAAATATTTCACACACACAGCCGTAATTATGGAAGCAAATCCAACCAGCCCACTTCCTTCCAGAAGCTTTATAAAGGTGTCTTTTTCCTCTTTGCACACTGGCTTTTCCCAGAAGACTACCCAGTCGCATAATAATTTTAATCCGAATCCGGCACGTAAAAAATGCTGTAACATATGAAGCAGTAAATAAAATGCCTGATAGGCATCTGTTGCCAGATTGAATGTAACCCCCATGACATCCTGCAATTTCCGATGTTCAAAAAAAGAGGCCTGGCATTGTTGTAAATAAGCATTTATCTTCTCGCTGTCAAACGCTTCTGCCAAGGTAACGTGGAGTTCCACTTCAATGCCGTCATCACCGGTACATGCAATATGATGATTGGCTGCCTGATGTTCCTTTTTGTGAAATCCATGCTTTTCAAGGATTTCACAGGCACACTCCGCATCTTTTTTATTCTTCATAAGAATATCAACATCACCCGATTTCCGGTATTCTGGTACCGGATAGAAAGCTGCCACTCCGCTTCCTTTCAAAAGGATTGCATCAATCCCATGTTCTTTCAGTTCCTCGATAATGGATTTACTCAGAAACAGTAACCGGTAACTTTGCTGCACGGTCTGTTGCCCCTTTTGTTCCAAAATCATCCGCTGTGCCTGTGGAAGATCTGCCTCCTCCAGAATATCAAATAAAAATGGCAGCACTTTGTGCTTTTCTGCCACTTGCATCAATGCATTCCAGTCAATTTTTCTGTCGGAATCAAAGCTTTTTTTCCCATGCAATGCAAGGGATAGTATTTTGCATAATTCTGTTTCCTCGCTATTCAACAGTTGTTCCATGAACCGGTCTCCTATTTTTTATGATTCTCTTTGCGATTCGAATTACTTTTTGAAATTCCTGCTTACGAAAATAAAACAGCAAAAGCAATACATTCGGAATAACCACACATATTCCCAGCCGCACGACAAGCTGCACAATTACATTTCCCTGCACCATGCCGCATACAACATCCGTTATCAGCCACGCAACACCAATCCCCAATGTATAAATAAAATATTGCAGATAGAAACGGTATGGTGAGCGATTCAACCGGTGTCGGTACAATACATACGGCTCCACCCAGACAGATGTCAGCATCGTGCTGAAAAACGTACCTGCAAAAACGCCAAATGTGCCAAATCTCGATACAAGCACAAGAGAAATTACTAGATTTAAAATGGCCTCCACGATTGCTTTGTACCGATCGAACCAGAATAATCCCATGGAATCCCGGAAGGTCAATGCTGCCTTTCTGGTTCCATTAATGAAGAAATTAATACAAAGAATCAAAACGATTTCTTTTGTAAACAAATAATTCTTTCCAAATGCAATCTCAACAAATGGATTTAATAATTCAAACAAACAGATTGCTGCAAATCCATATAACCACTGTCCGATAAAAAACGCAATATCAAAAACATTTTTTATAGCATCCGAATCTTCCGTTGCTCCCAGATTTCCAACACTTGCCGTAATACCCTGAAAAATCTGATCCAGCACCTGCCGCACAGAACCTATGAGAAGGTAATAGTTCGAGTAGATACCCACGCTGACAACTCCGACAAAGGAAGATATCAACAGATTATCCGTGTTGTTCACGATCACATTGCCAAGCTTGTGCATCATCATTGCCCGGATATTGCGGTAAATGCTCTTTTTTTCTTCCCTTCCCATTTTGTCATGGCAAGGTTCCTTCAGATATGGGAACAGTTTATCCGCTTTCCATGAAATTGCAATATTCGATAAAACTGTGCAGATAATATAGATACTTAAAAAGAGTATGAAGTTACGGGTAACCAAAAGAACAATGATCTGGCACACATCCTGTATCAGCAAAAAAATTGTCTGGTAAACCAATACAATATAGTTCATTTGATGCGCATCGATCAACGTTCTTTTATATACTAGCAAATACGATAATACTGAATTCGAAAGATACAGAAGATAGATCAATATTAAATGATCCACATCCGGACGATTCTTCATCAGAACATCCATAAACGGAATCAAAGCAAGTCCAACTACCGTAACACACACTGCGGTTGCCCGATAAAAATTCTGATACATCCGCATCAACTGTTGCTGCTTTTTTCTATCTTTCTGTGCTATCGGCAGATACAATGCATAGGTGATCGCCGTTCCCACTCCAAGTTCCGTTAACGATAATACATTTAAAATGTCGGTAAATAATCCATTAATTCCAACATAGTTTTCGTTAAGTACATGTGTGAATACCACACGGGTAACAAACCCCATGAGAATGGCAATGATTCTGGAAATAAGTGCAACCGTAGTATTTATTGCGGAATATTCTGTTCTGCTTTTTTTCCCCACGATGATACACTCCTTTCCATCCCTTTATTTCTCGAATGATGATTTTTCCGGGAATATGTTCTCAAATGCCTTCTGCAGCTGCTCCCTGGCTCTGTCAAAATCAATCTTTTGATTGCTGTCATTGATACATACCGCTTTGCATTTCTTCTTTTGTATACATTTTGTCAATTTAACATTCTGATTATCAACATTGAAATATCTGAGATACTTTCCGATATTTTTTGGGACAAAATTGCCCGTAAGCTTCTGCCATTCCCGCAGAACGTACTGGTTTACATCCTCCCGGCTCCGGAATTTATGCTGGCAGGTTCTGTCCAACAGTTCCGGTTCTTTCTCCCATATGGTTTCGTAGGTGCTTTTGCACAACGGCGATGGTCCGTGTACGGTATAAAATCCAGTGAACAACGGAAATGCAAGTTCCAGAAAATTATAACAAAAATACAGAAACGGATATCCCACATGAAAATATTTCAGCGGCTGTTTCCTTATATTCTCTCTCTTACGAAAATACTTTGCAAGCATCATCGCATTATTCAGATAGATATATGGCATCACATCATTTTCTGTGTTTGCCACATCCGGCTGCAGCGCAAGCATATCTTTCGGCTTTCCATTTACAAAGAAATCCTGCGGCATCACCTGCTTCAATAAAAACATATCATCATTGAAGTACACAAAATGTTCAGACAGCCCCGGGATTCTATGAAAATTCAGTTCGATGGTATGCGAGTTAAAAGTCGGAAGATACTGCTTGGGAATATACTCATTGTGATTGACAATAACAAGCTTCGGATTACTCGTATCCAGCCACTTTGGCAAATGTCCACAGGTCACAAAATAAATTTTGTGAACCCACGGTGCATTCTTCTCTACGCCACGAAACCAGTACTGCAAATTGTCCCAGTCACGATATCGTTCGTCCCTGTCATCGCATAGAATCTGTTTCCCATCTCTCCGTGCGTACCATTCTTTTTCTCTTTTCCACTTTTGATCATTGCCATCTACCCATGCAATCACAAAATCAATTGGTTCATTACTTTGTTTCATCTGTCTTTCCATTTCCTATAACTTCCATTTATACAGCATCCAGCCTGCCAAGATATAGCTCCCTGTCTTTTTCCTGCCCCACAAAATAAAGTTTTGCATTATCTTTTCTTCGTCTTGTCTCCAAATACAGCTCATATGCCGCATCTTTTACGAGACAGGAAAAATCAACCACAATCTCCCGCCGTTCATCAGACAGAATATTTCCAAAATCCGTTATAATATCCATATATGCAACATCCCCTTCGCTGCCTTTTGCGATGATTCTTGCTTTGCAACTGTCATACAGCGGTGCAAAACCTGTGTTGGCAACAACCAGTATTAGCTGCTTTTTCTTCCAGGCCATCCGCTTTACTTCCAGTCGATATCCAAGATGATTTCCCACATAATCATACAGGTTTTCTCCGTCTTCCATCCGGATTTCTTTCCATGTATCCAGAAATCGCGGATCATAAATACTGTTCAGATAGGAAACCTGCATTTTTTTCAGATAAGCTATCACTTCCGAAGACGTATCTCCCTCCACTTGCGGAAACAGTACTTCTCCACCTAATGGTACCTGTGTCATCTGCTTATGCATATAATGCAGTTCATCCTCCATGCACCACGCGTCCGTCCAGACACTTTCTTCTCTTGATGCAGTTCCAAATGTCCCCATGTCGGTATCGTCTGCAAGCATTGCATCATTGTATAGTCCATAGACATCCGCTTGTTCTTCCTGCGCATACATCATACGTGTAAATGCCGGTTTGCGCAACGCGATACGGATCATCCCGCTTGTTGCCTGCCACCATGTCTCTGTAAGTTTTTGAATCTGTTTCGGATGCATGAACTTCGAGGAGTGCATCTCTCCCCAGCTTCCGATAAAGATTCCCTGCGATACCAGAATGCTTTTGGCATAATTGGAAACCACCGGTCCTAACTGCTGCATATGTTCCATCACTCGCATCAGCGTGGATGGCTCAGAAGCCAGTCCATTTCCATTGGTATCATAACAAATACGAAGTATGATATCTTTTTTTGCATTCTGAAACCGTTTCAATATCATCTCGGTAAAAAGCAATGTATCCCTGTCAATTTCTTTTTCCCGAAACTGCCCGATGTCCAACCGTAACAAAACGAGTGATTCCTGTTCTTCCAACGGAAGCCATTTTAACTGTTCCACATCTTTCTTTCCCGGACAGAATGTATATATATGATACCAGCCACGCCCCGGACTGTAGTATGGCTGCGGTTGTGTGTTCTCCCGATTCAAAGCCAGTCGCAACTTGTATTTATATTCACTCTTTTTCAAAAACATCCTGCATCCCTGCTCCCGCATCTACTTTCAATACTTTAATACGAAATGTAATTGCCAAAATGGAAAACACCATGCGAAACATATACATAATCGGTTTCAGTCCATGATGCATACTGACTCCATTGTCACGCGGATGCATGACTGCCGGTACTTCCTCAATCTCAAATCCCAGAAGCAGCATCTGAACAATCATATTCGCATCCGGATACTTATCATCAAAATGTTTGTATTTGGAATAATACAGCACTGCCTTACGATTCAGTCCCTGTAATCCCGTAGTTGGATCAGAAATCTTTTTTCCTGCAATGACACGAATCATCCACCGGAACAGACGATATGCAAATTTCTTTGTATGTGTGGTCGGATAAGCTTCACTGCCTTTCAAAAAACGGGAACCCAATACAATATCCGGACATCTTCCATCGGCATCCTGCTCCTTGAGTTTTGCATATAAAACCGGAATATTGCATACATCATGTTGTCCATCCGCATCCATCTGAATGACATAGCGATATTTACGCCGGATTGCATATTTATACCCAAGCTGTAATGCACTTCCATATCCCAGATTAAACACATGTGTCACCAGCGTATAACCGCGTGCCTTTACCAGCCAGTTTGTAGCGTCGGAAGAAGCGTCATTCATTACCAGCACATCTGCATATTCGCAGATTCCCGCCTGCTCCAGCTGTTCGAGTACCTTTCCTATATTCTTTTCTTCGTTGTAGGCAGGCATAATAATCAGTAATTCTTTATGTCCTTTTTTATCCATAGCCGTCCCTCATTTATCATCTTAATAAATTATCCAATAACTTTTTATCTTCTTCATAGGTCACTGTGCGCTGCATCGCCGCTTGTCCGAACGCTTTTCTCAAATCAGGTTGATTTGCAAGCTGCCGGATGGCTTCTGCCAGCGCATCTGGTTTCAATGGACGGACAAATCCATCCACTCCATCTGTAATCTGTTCCTCGTTGCTATCCGATGCCACAATCGCACATCCCAATGTCTGTGCTTCCTGTATCGCAATGCTTTTGCCCTCAAACATGGTCGCATGTACATACAAATCCGTCTGCGCAAAATACGGATACGGATTATCCACAGCTCCCAAGAGAAGAAAATCTTCGGTAAGCCCCGCTTTTGCGATCTGTTTTTCCAAATTGCTTCGCTCCGGTCCTTCTCCTAAAACATACCATCTCGCTTTAAGTCCTGCTTTTTTTAGTTTTTCCATGGTTGCAATCGCTGTCGGACATGATTTCTGTGGAGTAAGCCTTCCTACCGTAAGAATCCGGATTCCATCATAATTATCGGAAAAACCACCATAACTTTTCGCTTTTCGACGAATCATATCCTGATTGATCACATTATGGAAAACATGGGTATATGATTTGCACTCCGGATATACTTCAAGAAATTTCTTTTCGACGTTCTCTCCAATTGGAAATACCGCATCAAATTTTGTATAACAATCACGATCCAGCTGTCTGGTATATCCTGCCTGCGTATAATCAATATGTATAAAAGCCGCCTTCTTTTTTGCATTTACATGATCTGCAACATAGTAAGCTGATCCGCCTTCGAGATATGCCACTGCCAGATCATAGGTTTCGTTCTGTCGTTCTGCGCCATCCGCTATCATGCGCCACAAGAGTTTGTCCGGCTGTATCCGTTTTGTTTTGATCATATGACCTAATGCACGAATCATATATACAGATAACCGCAACGCATTTCCATGCACGGCTGCCGCATGACGGATGGTTCGATACATCTGCTTTTTTCCATTCTCTTCTAATACAGAGGTTCTGATATAACGTTCATTCACCACATGTACTCCTGGCGGAAGCTGGTCAATCATTTCTCCCTGCCCCATCAGAACAAACAGTGAAAGTTCGTAAGTATCTTCTTTACCCAATTTTCGTAACAATTCCAGCAGTGCCATTTCGGCCCCCGCCCGACTCAGTGTGTTAATCACGAACAGAATCTTTTTTCTCATCCGTCAAAATCCCCAGCTTGTGTAAAATTCTTTCATTTTCCTGATTCAAAAGCGATACCTGCATGGCCAGCTCCTGATTTTTCATACTCAACACTGACACCGCCTTGCTTACTTTAAACAGCAAAAACAATAAAAGCAGACAAATAATAAACATGAAGATCAAGAGGCTCTCGTTCAAATGTTTTGACACTGCAGGTACTGCTCCCGTAATCACCAGTGCAATGGAAACAAACGCCCAAATCAATGCCATACTGTCATTTAGTTTCTGTCTAGTATATGCCCAGAATGCAAGAACCAAAAACAAAATTCCGGTTCCAACCATCAAAATTCTTATTATTGTCATCATTTTGTTTTCTCCTTTCGTCTGCGTTTTTTCTTATCATCACGTTTATATACGCAGGAATCCGGCATCTTTCCTCTCTTCACAGGGAACAGAATTCCGCGACAGAAAATATGCTCATCCAAATGTCTCTCCAGCCAGCGAATACGAAAATATGCTACGGTAAATCCGGCGAAGCTTCCAAGCACAACGCCCAGTCCGTACCAAATTGTTGATAAATGACTCGACAAAATGCTTCCCGCAAAGACCACAGCACAAAAGACCAGCGAAGAAAGCATTGCCCCTGCCATATCATTAAAATAGTACAGAAAAATAATTTCTGAATATAGCAGAAAAAGGATAAAATATCCTGCTGCAACGCACGGATAAATCTGCATAACCAGTCCGGCAAAGCCAAACCGTGGAAGTACAATCACACATAGAATGTAGATCACCACCGAAATAATAAACTGGATACGTACCAGGTTGAGCAGTTCCGACGAAATCTGCCGGAACATGCGATCCTTTGCATTACGAATATCTTCCCAACGCCCACCGATGACTGCCTCCGAGTATGCCCGATACCTCTCATGAAAATGCATCTCCACACGGGAGATAAAAATGATCGTAGCGGAAATATTGGTAAACATTGCAATACAGGTTGCCATGTCATACGATGGTGCATAAACAAACGACTTTGCTACCACCATTTTCATATCCGTATTCCAGAAAACAAAGTTATGAATATATAATCCCAATGTATACAGGAAATTGATTGCCACAAGCTGCCAGTATTTTTTGAAATACGCAAGAACTTCTTTGTATCGGTTGCTGTTCTTCTTGAAATACCTTTTGATCGTCGCACCTTCTAATACTGCTGTTACAAAAAAACCGCAGGACAGCGAAAGGACCATACTGTACACCACTTCTCTATGAAGAAGTTTTACCAAAATTACCGAAAATAAAAATGCAAATATCATCCCGTCTATAAAGAAAAAAGAAATCTTCTGATAATCTTTACAAATTGACAAATAAAGCATCGAATAAAATACAAGTACAAGCGATATGTATCCACAAAATCCGGTAAATACGAACAGCAGATTGACACCGCCTACCACTCGTTCCCAGATACAAAACGGAATGCCAAGTGCACAGCTTAAAATCAGATTCAACAGCATACCAATATTATAACATGGCAATATATTTTCATATTTTTCCTCATAAATCACATCTGACATATAACGGGACAACACCGCATTAAAAGGCGCTGCCGTCAAAAGAGAAAAGATGAAAATATACAGTATTGTTCCTGCAAAAAGCCCTCTTCTGGCATATCCCACCTGGTCATATCCCAGAACAATGCTCATCAGCATCACCGTACCGATGACCACCAGCATCGGTGCAATGGTAACCATAATACTGTATGCAAATCCTACCAGATGCGCCACGAGAGTCTGTTTTCCATATATTCTTTTCAGTCTGACTCCTATTCCAGCCATCGTTTTCTTCGCTCCTTACCACTCAATATCTTCAAATGACCAGTAAATCTGCTCATATGTCTTTTGCATATCCACTACTTTATATTTGCGCATCAGACGTTTATATCCATTTTCTCCCATGCGCTTTCTTCGATTCGGATGCGTTGCAAGCTGAACCATTGCATCCGCGATTTCTTCCACATTCATAATATGTGTAAGTATGCCCGCTTCGCCGAAATCATCATCTTCACCGTAAATCAGGCCGCGGCAGTTTCCCACATCCGTTGCGATCACCGGCTTATGTGCCGCATAACTTTCCAGAATTGTCAGTGGCTGCCCCTCACTGATACTTGTCAGTATCGTCATGTCCAGTCCACCCATATACTCTGACACATTAACTCTCCCGGTAAAAACGATGTCATCAATTTCCATGAGATCGACCATGGCAAAACATTCTTTTGCATACTCCTCATCCTCATCCGTCGGTCCCATGATCCAGAGTTTGAGAGATGGTGCTTTCTTTTTGGCATAGGCAAATGCGCGAATCATTGTCTTTACATCCTTGATTGGTGTCACTCGCAAAATCGCGCCGACATGAACCTTATCATCCTGCATTTCCGGGAGTACCACAAGGTTCTCAAAACGGGAAGGATCTACACCATTTGGTGTCACCTGCGTTTTTTCCTCCGGACATCCCAGTTCAATCTGCAATTCTCTGGCATGTTCGTATAAACTTGTCACTTTGTCGGCACGATCGTATGCCAGCTGAGACATCTTTCGAAACTGCTCAATCCATATATTTTTGTAGATTCCCTCTACCCATTTTGCACGGATAAGTTCCTCTTCTCTTTCCCTCGTATAAATACCATGTTCCGAGATCAGCAGACCACAACCATATCTCTGCTTTGCCATCGCTCCAAGCACCCCGGCATATCCTGTCGCGACACAGTGATATAAATCCGCTTTCGGCAGTTTCATTTTCAACGCCAGAAAAAGTGGCAGATACATGGAACGCATGGTCCATAAGAAATCTGAAAAAATAACTTCCGGATAACGGATACGGTAACAGTCTTTGACCGCCTGCAAAAACTGAGGTCCCATCAACAGATCATTCAGGGAAAAATCATTTTCGCCAAAAAAGCGGAACAGTGTATCCCAATCCACTTTCTGATTAATCAACAGACTTTTGATTGCCTCAAATTCGGTATCTGTCATTTTAATTTTGCGCATTTTGTTGCTTTTGGTTCCACGGAAATCATAGTCTTCCAAATATAATTCATGAATTTCCACTACATTTTCCGGAAGATCATACACAAACTTTCCACGAAAAGAACGGTTCGCAACGATGGAAAGAACGGTATACTGATAATCCGGAAATGTTTTTATCATACTGTTGACCCAGCTGGAAACACCTCCAACTACATATGGATAACAGCCTTCTGCTACAATACAAATTCTCATTCCTGTTCACCACTTTTCTGTCCGCTGCCGTAATACATACCGCTTTTTCTTCCAACTTTGATGGTGATCTCATCCTTCTCTGCACAGATCAGATAAGCACCATCTTCAATTTTTGTAGAAGTTCCACCCTTTACGGATTTCACTGTCTCACCATTCAGACGCAGTACAAACCACGCCTGCTGGTCAAAGTTTTTCACTCTGACTGTAATATTGTCATCCTGGCGCTCCTGTTCGTAATCAATTGCAAGAAAACGGCGGATTCTCTGGTCACTTTCCGATAGTGTGGTATGTGTAAAAGCCTCAAAAGGCTTCCAGAACGTTGTCAGATTCGGAGAAAGTTTTCTTAGCATTTTTTCCCAGGAATCCTGCTCTGTCTCCGGATATGTAACCGAAAGTAAGTCCAACGTAATATTGGAATAACCGAGCGCAGTCTCCATACTTCGAAGTTTCAAATCGTCCGAAAATGTATGTGTGATTCCTGCACTCGTAACTTTCTGCTGCGTAATATTTTCACCCTCATAGGAAATAATCGGACTCGTACTATCATCATCCGACACCACAACTGTGCGGACATCTTCATTTTTCAAGGCCTGTACTGCGTCAGCTTTCTGGCTGCCATCCCTCAGGTAGACCGATGTAATCTTATAATCAGCTCCATAGTCTTTCCAGAATGGTTTGTCAAGCGTAAGTTTTTCTGAAACAGACAGATTCGAACGGTTCGTAGCACTCCAGCCCAGTTCCCCATCCTGCTCTTTTAACTGCTTCAAATAATATGTTACTTCTGAGCCATCCGGCTCCTGCTCATCATCATACGTAAACTGTGGAGAAACCATACAGGTAAGCTTTGCACCTGTTGTCTCCTGCAGTGCCACAAGAGACGGCCATATAATCTCACGGTATACAGCTGATGCAGACTGCGCATACAGTTCCTGCATTTTTTCTTCATTTTCCGAACTGAACGCAGGCATATCTGCCGCTACCAGATTCTGTGCATTGACTACAGGATAAATTTCATAATCGCTGATCTGTGCTGTCATTGCTGACAAAATGCCAATGCCTGACACATCCGTAAGGAAATCATCATTCACACAGAACACCTTGGAATTGGTTGTTCCATACCGCCATATAACAGCAGGCAAAAGATTATTTTTTACAGAAGTCTTCTCCATATTCGAAAACTCTTCTAACAAACTTCGAGGCACTGTCTGATCAAAGACTTCGTCAGTAAGCGTACCCACCAGATACGTTTTCGTTCCTGCTCCAGTTACATACCATGGGATATCATGGTCGAGATCCTGCCGTTTTTCGTCCTCCTTTGTCTGTGCCTCATAAATCCGCTCTCCACCAAGAAAGAATCCGGAAAACAAATGCATACCATTTAAGGTGACATTTGTACTCACAATGCGGTTGATTCCAAGCATCTGCTCTAATTGAGCACTTTTTTGGATTACAGAAACATCCGGCATCCGGGCAAAAATAATATTGACGCCTTTGTCCATCCATTCCTGCAAAATGAGGATGTCAGCATCTGTTCTGACTGTTGTAAGTCCATCAAGAATGATCAACTGATTTTCCGGGACTGTCTCACAGGCAGACAATGTCTGGTATGTCTGCAGTGTTCTCTTTGAATACTCACACCAGGAGGATACTACTTTTGCGACATCTCCACTAACCGCACCGACATAAAAGACATCCGCTGATGCACTACTTCCTGAAACTATGTCGGAAAATGTATTTTCCGCGTTCAAATGCGTATACGTGCTCTGGTCGTACTCGTTTACTCCGTATTCATTTAACTGATTTTTCATTACACCGGTAAACTGAAACATAAAAAACAGAATCAGCATCATAATGGCGACGGTAAGATAATTACGGCGCGATACCATAGCACTCCTTTCCGACAAAGAATTAACTGAATGTACGAATCAGTTCCAGCGTCTCTTTGTCAATTACTATATCCGATTGTTTCAATCGGTCTAATTCTTCAAAAAACTGCTTTTTCTTTCCGACCGTAAAATAATATTTCAAATAACATACATAGATGATCAATTCATCCGGATACATATCACGGCCTCTGTCACTCCACAATTTCATTTTATCATAAGATTGGATTTTCAAGAACAGATTGCAAAGCCATCCAATATACTGCGGGGTGAGTCTCCTCCAATCTCTCTCATACAAATAATCACAGGCTTTCTCCATCATATCCACAAAGGAACGCTGCTCTGCTTCCTGAAAAACTTCCTGTTTGAGGACGCCATTCATATATTCAATCAACAGACTTGCATATTCACAGGAATCCTTTTCATTCCGGTTCATGGCAATAAACAGTTCCTGCGTGTGCGCACGAAAATCATTCAACACATCACGAAGAACCGTTGCAGCGTAATGGGAAGTCTCCGAATCATTACTGTTCAGCGCCAGCGCGATTGATGCCAGAGATTCTTCTACATCTCCACGCACCACATTCATCATAAGATTTCGCAGATTTTCTTTATCGCAGATCACCAGTGCTTCCTCGATTGGAACGACATTACTTTCCTGTTCCTCATCCGCATGAAGATATGTTGTGACACGTTCCTTTGAAAAGATAACATCTGCCAGATCCACATCCTGCCGGAAAAACAACACGCCGATGAGTTTTACCACTGCAAAAAACATCGGTCCGACAACCGGACACATCAGCATGATCACCATACGGATCATGTATTCCTTGACACTTTTTTCCCGAATCCTGCATTGAATGAAATTCGAGATTCCATAAACCACAGCGATCAGTGTATTGAGGATCAGTACTACGATAAAAACCTGTTCGCTTGTACTCATACCACATCATCCTCCTGTATGGAACATTCAAAACCAGCTTCACGGAATCGGTTTTCTACCATTTCTGCTGATTTTTCATTGGTATTTGCAAGAAGTGCATAGAGATTGCCGTCCTCGAGTTCTCCAAGGAAATCGCTTTGACGGATCATCTTGCTCAATCTCTGTCCGGCATCTTCTTTTGATACATCTCCTGTTTGAATCAAAAGTAAAGCACACTCTGTCAGTTCTTTGTTTCTTGCATTCATATAGGCTTTTACCAGCGAACGGAATGCATCCTGACCAAGAATATTGGTGCCCTCAATATAACGCTGTTCCTCCAGTGCGGACATATAACGGTTCGCACGAAGCACGGCATTCTGAATGAGGTATCCAATAACCGTAAGCATGTTCGCCTGTCCCAAAGTCATGCGTTCCCATGGAATGCCCCAGAGCATAAGAATCAGTTGCATATTGTCCTCAGAATAAATGGCATCTGCCATCAGCGGATAGCGCTCATCCATGTTTTTATTAATAAATACTTTGTGTTCCTGTAATTCTTCATACATCTCCTCCATCTCCACATAATTGATGGAGTTGCCAAGGCTGCGGGCTTTCTGCGAAGTTGCAGAAAACAGACGGGCATAGGAACGGTTGGCAACGGAATAAATCGCCACATCTTTGCTTCCCATCAACTGCGCCAACACTTCTGCCGCATAGAAAAGGACTTCGCCCGGCTCGTATTTGTCAAGACTCGAAGTAACTTCATACAGCTTACCGAAACTGTCATTCTGGTTAACGATCTGTGTCGACAGCATTTCCTTGATTCGCACATTGCTGACGTTAATGTCTGCAATATCGTCAATCTGTTTGGAAAGAAATTTGACTTCATTTTTGCCTTCTTCCTCCAGCACACGCAACCGGTCTCTCATGTAACCAACCGCCAGTCCCAGAATCAGAAGCTGCGCGATCCATATATATGTATTGTAATCGAGCATAACATCAAATCCGCTTCGATGATACATCTGCCGGAACGTATATCCTGCCACTGCCAAAAGTGAAGAAAACGTTGCCTGCTGCTGCCCATATACGATTGCAAATAATAATACATACAGCAGATAGAAATCAATATTCTGAAAATACTCTCTTCCGACCGCGCGGTTATTCAGCATAAAAAACGGAATGAAACAAATCATATTCTCAAGGAACGGAAATACTGCCGGCAAAAACTCTTTGATCCATCTGCGGATTTTTCCAATTATTCCCTTGGGTTTTATTTCAATACGGGCAAATTCTGTTGCATTGCGATTAATATGTTTTGCAATCTGTGGAAGTTCCTTCTCCGGCGTATGGAAAATACGGATTCCAAATTCTTCTGCGTACCTTGTATTCGATAAAACAGGCTCCCGCCGTGGTTCCTTCGGATTCTCCACAATTGCTATCTCGCCATCAAAACCTTTCGCCAGTATCTCAGCGATCTCCTTCTGACTGATTGGCTCTCCGGAAGAAATCTGATACAAACCATATTTCGGCTCCTGTGCAGCTACCACACGGTATATAAACTCTACCGCATCCGACTCATGCAAAAGCGCAGTTCTCTGGTCTTTTCCAACAAGAATCTCTCTGGTCTCAAGTGCCTCCACGCACATCCGGCCACAGATATTCTTTGCTTCCAGTGCAGATCCCGGCATGCCGTACATATGATCCAGGCGCAATGTTACCACATCTTTTCCCATATTCCGATAGTACTTACACATACCCTCGCCCACTGCCAGTGCCTGTCCTTTTGCCGTCACCGCCACAGGTGTCTCATCTTCCGGAATCGTCTCCATAAATTCCTGCTGAAACACTTCTTCCGACGACAAATAAATAAAACGTCCGGTCGAACATCCCACAAAGGCAGAAAGCACATTCATCAGACCGGCCGAAAATGCGCCGGCATGTGTTTTTAGTTCTGCCCATTTGTAATTCGTATCAAACGCTCCCAAAAAGATGGTTTCATCCGGATGAATGCTTTCTACGACTTCCCGGATACACGACTCCTCATACGAGAAATGATAGGTCTCGAAGACTTTGCGGGTCGGACGACCACTTTTCGGTTCGTCCGTCAAAATAAAAATACGATGTCCTTCTTTATTTAATTTTTCAATTAAAAGTTGTAAGAAATGGCTTTTGCCACCGACAAGCAATATATTCATATAATCCCCTGTTTCCTCAGCTGCGCGATAAATTGCTGTACATCCTGGTAAGCCTCTCTGGCATCAATTCCATAGGTTTCCTGCAACGATGCCGCAATCTCTTTTTCTGTCTGCCCCTGCATATACTGCTTCCAGATCATGGCTCCCGCTTCGTTCAGCATAATCGGCTTCTCATAATCAAATCTGCGCTGATCCATGCGTATCAGCCAATATGCACCTGCCGCCTGCCGAAGTTGATAGTTTTTCGTTGTATTCATTGTATTTCTACCTTGTAAATATAATTATTTATATTATATAATATTTCGGCCATTTTTTCCACTTTGATAACAGAAAAACGGTGGTTTCTCAAAGGAAACCACCGTTTCGTTTTTTCGTTGTATTTCGTTGTGTTTTTCAGCCTTTGCGACTCTTATTTTTCATTATAAACTAAAATTCAAATGAAAAATCAGAAATTGTTACGGATCCTGTTACCTTCTCCCCTTCATTTGCGTAAATCTTGAATGCGAGTGCTCTCACATCATCTACACCCTGAAGTTTTCCGGAATATTTCCATCCGCTTGCTTTGGATTTCCATGTTGCATCAGTAAGAGAATAGGTTACTGTCACGGTCTCGCCAGGAGCAATCACACGCTCGCCGCCTTTTCCCTTCACTGTTCCTGCATTCTCCTGCCAGATCCAGTCACCAGTTGTCTTCATAACAAGTGTGATATGGATATCCTTATCGGAATTATTTGTAATCGTGCTGACTACTTTGCCATATGCGCTGTAATCACTTCCCTTGCCAGTTCCAGGACGTGTCTCTGTCTGTGGGCCTGCGGCATCTTCTGATGTTACATTTGCGAAATCAACCGTGATGACACCATCTTTGTCACAAGAGTAGCTCTTGGTTGCTTCCCATGATGTCTCTGCATATTTCCATGTAAACTGTGCAGCTGTCTTTGGACGGTTCAGCTCTGCAATCGCAGATGCATATGGATCTTTGGTGTAATTGTAATCGGTTGTAACAGCAAAGAAATCAAGTGTTCCCGCGAAAGAAGATCCGCTTCCCTGTACACGGAACATAACTGCCATAACCTGATCCAGATTCGGACACTTGGACAGATCAAAGGAAAGCATTACCGTTGACTGTGCAGGTACTTCCTGATATTTGTCATACTCGGTCCATTTCCAAATACTTCCAACTTTAAAGATTGGCTGAATCTGTAACGGATAAAGGTTATTGTTACGAACTACGACATCAATTGTCTTATTCTTGCTTAAGTCCAGTCCTGCTGGCATGTTTGAAAGGTATGGATATTTCTCTTCTGTCAGATCAAAATTCACACGGATACCACCATTGGCAAGTGCTTCCATTGTTGTGATGGTAGATACGCTGTCATCTCCTTCTCCGGAAATGTACCAGTCTTCGAGAGATCCTAACAGTCCAGGTTTGATGTCTGTCTGCTCATCGGTACCAGGTGTTGTGATATCTCCGCTTCCGCTGTCTGGCTTATCCGGCTGCTCTACAGGACCTTCTGTTTTCTTTCCATCATAAGACTTTAATGTATATGCCATCTTAGATGTTGCCTGGATACCATAATTTGGCTCGCAGAATACATATTTACCCCATGTAGTAAGGTTTGTTCCTGCCCAGTCGGAAGACATATCCAATGTAATGTCTGTTCCGCCGTTGCCCTTCCATGACCATGCTACATAACCAACGTTCTTCTGTGTACAATACTGCATGATAGTTGCTTCGTCTACGTCGCCACCATTCTGGAAATCACCAAACTCGCCGATGCAGAATGCTACGCCCTTGGAAAGCATGCCGTCAATGTTGCTCTTTACGGTGTCAGCATCTTTTCCTGCAACAGAATACATATGAAGAGAGAACATTGTGTTTCCGGTTGTATCTGCAGATGCTACGCTCTGGCAGTTGTTGATACAGCTGGATGTCTCCTGTCCGTATCCGGCTGCATCGACCATAATAACATTCTCAATTCCGTTGCTTCTCATGCGACGGATTGCTGACTGATATGTACTTGTCCATGTAGAAGCATTGCCCCATGTGCCAAGCCACTCATTTGCAATGTTTACGATTACATAATCTTTGTGTGCATTCAGTAAGTCTTTCATCTCCAGCCAGTAGTTAACTGCTGTGTCGATGTCCGAAGTGCTGTCTTTTCCTGTGTGATCATGTACTTCTACGATACATACAAGTCCTTTGTTCTCACACATAGTAATGATATTCTTTACTTCCTCATAAGATGTCTTGTCCCACTGTGCTCCATCTGCAAGTACCACGCGGACAGTATTTGCGCCAAGTGATGCGATCGCATTGATGGAAGTCTCTGTCTTTCCTGTGTACCATGCATGTGCAACATTGACACCTCTCATAATGAACTCGTTTCCGTTTCCATCATAAAGCTTGCCGTTCTTTACATACATACCGTTGCCCTGTGGCTTGGCATCCGGCTTCTCTGTCTCACCTGTACCCGGCTTATCGGTATCTCCGGTAGAAGGCTTATCTGTACTCTTAGATACTGCTTCTACTTTAACATAATCCAGTGCGGTATATCCCCAGCTGGAAGAAACTCCAAACTTGTGAGTTCCCTTTGTCAATGTAAATGTATATGTATCTTCCTGCCATTTGTTTCCGGATGTCTTAAGAGCACCTGCTCCATCATTATCCAGATACAGCCAGTTTTCTTTGTAACTGTCCGCATTTGAAGCAATTGTAATTTTATACTCACCATCTGCCGGAACGGTAAAGTTTACTTCACCCCATCCAGATACAAGATATAAATAACCGCTTCCTGAATATCCGCTGAACTGATCATTCGCAATCTTGTTTGAGCCGTTTGATTCGAAACGGTTGGCATCCTCAAACTCAATCACTTTGGAATAAGTATCAGAATCTCCGGTAGATGGTTTGTCGGTATCGCCCGTTCCAGGTTTATCCGTATCACCGGTGTCCGGCTTGTCCGGTTCGGTAACAGTAGCTTTCTCAGACTCTACTGTCACATAGTCCAGTGCAGTATATCCCCAGTTTGCAGACACACCAAATTTGTGTGTTCCCTTGGTAAGATATACTGTCTGTGTATCTTTCTGCCATTTGTTTCCGGAAGTCTTCAGTGTTCCGGCACCATTGTCATCCAGATATAACCAGTTCTCCTTGTAGCTGTCCGCATTGGTAACAATTGTGATCTTGTAATTTCCATCCTGTGGCACAGTGAAATTTACCTCACCCCATCCAGCTTCCAGATAAACATATCCGTCTCCGGAATATCCGGAAAACATGGACTTGTCAATACGGTTTCTTCCGTTCTGTTCAAAACGGTTGGCCTTCTCAAACTCGATTTTCGTCTGAAAGGTCGTGGTTGTTGAGGTCTTGGCTGTTTTCTTAGCAGTCTTTGCGATAGCATTGGTTGGCAGACCCATGGATACTACCATCAGCAAGGACAACATAAACGCCAATACCCTTTTCATGGTTTTTTGCATAAAATATCTCCTCCAACTTTTTTATTAGACAAAACATTTTCTGCCACTAAAAATGTTTTCTCCCATAAATACCTTCTCTTAAAAATTACGTTCTCCCTACTTCATACAGTATACTAAAATTGCCAAAATTTCAACCTGTTTTTTCAGTTTATTTTAGCTATTTTTTAGTACTTTTTAACTATTTTATATATTTTTATGTCATTTTCGTCATATTTTTTTCGTTTGCAACTCTTTTCTCATCATTTCGACTATTTATGTATGTATTCCGTAGGCTAATTTTAGCCTTTCTTTTAGTTAATTTTAGTATATGTATTTTTACAAACTCGCTTGCTTTTGTTGTACAGACAATTCCAAAAAATTTGCTATACATAAAAAAAAGTCCCATCCTTTTTCGAATGAGACAATTTTTTATAACATCTACTCTATCACAAATAAAATACACGGTACAAAATAATTTCGTTTTTACGCTTCATCTTCTGCCCAGATTTGCGCACAGCGGATTGCTTTCTTCCACCCGCACAGTTTCCTTTGACGAACGTCTTCTTCCATGACCGGATCAAAACGCTGACCAAGACTCCAGTTTTTCCGGATTTCGTCTTTGTCTTTCCACATACCTACCGCAAGTCCCGCCAGATATGCCGCTCCCAATGCTGTCGTTTCAATACACTTCGGTCGATAGACCGTTGTCTGATTGAAATCTGCCTGTGTCTGCATAAGAAAGTCATTGGCACTGGCTCCTCCGTCAACTTTCAGGCTTTTCAGCGGAACCTTTGCATCCTCCTCCATCGCCTGAATAACATCATGTGTCTGATACGCAATCGATTCAAGCGTTGCACGGATAAAATGCTCTTTTTTACATCCTCTGGTCAATCCGACAACCATACCGCGGGCATATGGGTTCCAATACGGTGCTCCTAACCCGGTAAAAGCCGGTACAATGTATACACCGTTGGTATCTTTCACTCTCGTCGCATACTCCTGCGATTCTGCCGCATTGTGGATCATACGCATTTCATCCCGCAGCCACTGAATGGATGCTCCAGCAATGAAAACACTGCCCTCTAATGCATACTCCGCTTTTTCTCCTGTACTGGCTGCTATGGTTGTGAGAAGTCCATGTTCAGATGAAATAGCGGTACGACCTGTATGCATCAATAAAAAGCATCCGGTTCCATAAGTATTTTTCACATCTCCCGCTTCGAAACAGCATTGTCCGAACAATGCTGCCTGCTGATCTCCCGCTGCCCCTGCAATCGGTACATTTCCAGGCAGCACCATCTCTGCGGTATGTCCGTAAATACAGCTCGATGGCATGACCTTTGGAAGCATGCTTTCGGGTATGCCAAACCAGTCCAGAAGTTCTTTGTCCCAACAGAGCTTGTGAATATCAAACAGCATCGTTCTTGACGCATTGGTATAATCCGTCACATGTACTTTTCGTCCGGTGAGATTCCAGATCAACCAGCTGTCCACGGTTCCAAACAGTAGATCTCCAGCCTCGGCTGCTGCCCGCGCACCTTCTACGTGGTCCAGTATCCACGCAATTTTGCTAGCACTAAAATAAGCATCTGCAATCAGCCCGGTTCTTTTTCGAACCGCTTCTACATCCATTTCCCGTTTGAATTTGTCAATCATTTCCGCAGTGCGCCGACACTGCCAGACAATCGCATGATAAACCGGTTCCCCAGTATACCGGTTCCACACAATTGTAGTCTCTCGCTGATTGGTAATCCCAATTCCTGCAATCTGTTCTCCGGTCATCCCCAACGCTGCGATGGCTTCCGTCATCACCGAATACTGCGTTGACCAGATTTCCATAGGATTCTGTTCCACCCATCCCTGTCGTGGGTATATCTGTGTAAGTTCTTTCTGCGCCATACTGCAAATATTTCCTTTTTTGTTGAAAACAATACACCGTGAACTGGTCGTCCCCTGATCTAATGCTACAATATATTTCTCCATTTATCCTCCTAATACTGATTTTTTCTTTTACCGGCTTTTCATTCCAGATATCATTGCTTTTGCACGCGTTTTATTTAAGCTGTGCTTCGGCAGCAGCAATGTAGTGCCGGGCGTTTTGTTGATTGCTTTCGATTTCTTCGGGCGTGAGGGAGCGGATGACTTTGGCAGGATTGCCAAAAGCAAGGCTTCCGGCAGGAATATTTGTATTTTGGGTTACGAGAGCCCCGGCTCCGATGATACAGTTATTTCCAATACAGGCTCCGTTTAATACGATAGCTCCCATTCCAATCAAAGTATTGTCGCCCACAGTACATCCGTGGACGATGGCTCCATGCCCAATCGTCACTCCGTTTCCAATAGTTGTCGGATAATGTGTATCTACATGTATGACAGCATTATCCTGTACGTTGGTCTGGTCCCCGATTCTGATTTCGGCAGAATCTCCACGGACGGTGGCATTGTACCAGATACTGACATCTTGTCCCATCTGTACCTTTCCTTTTACGACTGCGCCTTCTGCGATATAATTTTTTGACATTTTCTCATCTCCATTCTATGTTATGATATGAGGTTCAAAAGGTATCATCGATGCATACCTTTTGAACCTTTTATCATGTTATAATTATTATCTTTTCGTTTTAGTACCTATTCAAACCTCGTTTTGTACAATTATACTCTTTTTCCGGCTCTTTTTTAACCTCGATTTTTAGGAATTTTTTTAAAAAGGAGGTTCATTCGCATTGAATCTTGCCAGACAAACACTTATACTTTATGATGAAAGCAAAAATATACTATTACAGAAAGGCACAAAAAATATTATGAAAAAGTTTTTCCGGACAAAGCAGCTTGTCGCCCTTCTTTTAATTGTGGCAATGCTCATCCCAACTACAAATATCCATACTGTCTATTCAGCTCCTGAGACTTCTGGTTATAACGATACTGTTCTTGCATCTCTCAGTGAATCCCGTGTATTTTTGCGAGCTGGAAAAAGCAAAAAGATCAAATGCAACGTTCCAATCGGCAAGACAACGTGGAAAAGTTCCAAAAAATCGGTTGCCACAGTGGATAAAAATGGTAAGATTACTGCCGTCAAACCCGGCAAGACAATCATTACGGTTACTGGTGAATATTTATACGGCACTCTTTCCTGTGAGGTCTTTGTCAGCAAGAAAATCTCCCAGAAACAGGCAAAGAAAAAGCTTCTTTCCCTGAAATCCAAGTATCCGGAAGGAATGTCCTGGACCAATGAAAACAACTGCTATTATTGGGAAGCAGAAAACCTTTATGGTTATGGTTGTGTTGCTCTCGCCGGAGAATTCAGTGACAAAGTCTTCGGAAAATATGCGCCTATAAAGACCCATAAGAACTTTGACAAAATTAAAGTCGGAGATCATGTCCGCATTGGAAATTATCATTCCGTAATTGTACTAAAGAAAACGGACAACGCGATTACTGTCGTGGAAGGAAACTACAATTCGTCCGTTCACTGGAATCGTGTCATTACCAAACGTGAACTGAAACGATCTGAATTCTATGTAGATACCCGCTATTAGTACATATCCTTTTTATAATAGGCATTGACCATACTGCAATACCCCCAGTCTTTGAGGGTTTCATAGGAAATACGGTAATTTCCCTTGTAGTGCCGGCCGGTTATAATATATCGAATGTACTGCTGCATATAATGATCAATTTCCTTCAGACTCTGGTCGGTCGTAATATTTGGAAAAAACCAACGACTCCATGTAAATTCATCATCCGCTCCTGTTCCATAGAATTTGTGATTCATTGAGCGGATGAATCCTTTTGCGGCTTTGTCCGCTGTCAAACCTTTCTTTCTCTGCCACCGCATTAAGGCCTTTGCTTTCCGGCGGATTCTGGCTTTCGCTTTTTCCACAGTATGTGCAGATAAATCCACCACGCCATCTGAAAAAGAAAAGCCCAGAAATTCCAGTTTTTCGTGCGGAGCATAGACGGCTTCCTTCTCATGATTGATTTCTAATCCCAACTCCTCCAGTTTTTTATACAATATTTTTTGTAAATCCATCAAGTCCTCGTAACTGTCCGCAAGGATTAATATGTCATCCGAATACCGGAAATAATTCACTTTCCTTTCTGCAAACATCTGATCAACTTCTGCCAGATACACGTTTGCCCAGAAAGGTGCCACCGGAATGCCCGCCATCGCTCCATTCGCTTCTGTAATCTTCTCACCCTTATATATGACCTGATCATTCAACAAAATATTTGTAAACACCACGCGCAGTTTTTCATCCGGAACAAAAGAAAGTTTTTCTAACAACCGCTTGGGACAGATGGAGTTAAAATAATTGTGAATGTCCACTTTCAGGCAATATTTCTCCTGTACACGCAATTGCAAAAGGCGGCGGATTGCCTGTGCCACACCATGCTTTCTGCGAAATGCATAACAATTATCCGCAAAATAATCATCCACAGCATACAACTGATAAGCTATAAATTTCAGGGTGATACTGCTGTCATGATCAAAAGAATATACAATACGTTTCTTTGTCGTTCCGTCTTTGTTTACGATCTTTTTTTCCGGCACATCCTTTGGAAAAATCCCCTGCATGATCTGATCATACATTTCCAGATATCTTTTTCCCTTGATATATGCCTGAATCTCCTCAATTTCATATTGGGAGATATGATTTTTCTCTATTTTATAATTCAGGAACTTTTGCCATTGTTCCTCTATTCTTAACGAATCAATTATCGGATTCATGTTATACTCTCCTGCTTATAAACATTTCGATTAAAAAAAGGAGCAAAATGCTCCTTTTATAAAGAAAAAGAAAAAACTTTGAATGAATAAAGCCGTGCTTATTCATACAGGATGGTACACATTCCGGTTACCCGCAAAACGCTATAAAAGAATGTGCTGCATCCATCAGCGGGTGCAACAATTGTTGCTTTTCTTTCTCTTATTCACAATTTCCATGTTCTGTAACTGTTCGTCCTATGCCAGTTTCTCTGCAACGGTCTGCTGTATATATGCAACTGTACTTGGAAGATATGTCATAATATTCATACAAGGTACACCTGCCTGCTCACTGGCTTCATGCGCCAGTCTCACTGCACGAAGTTTATAATGGTTACGATCGTCCAGCATAATAATTGTCAGCTTCGGCTGGCCATTCTCATATAAAACGAAATCATAATCTCTGGCCTGTTCTGGTGCTCCAAATGCTCCGGCACTTATCTTCTGGCCAATCTCATACTGCGGATAATCGTTCTGCAGTACATAGGTAATTCTCTCATCGAGTGGCTTTTCATCATATGGATGAGAAACATACGGCTTCTCCGTCGGCTTTTCATTTGTCATCTTTTGTGCTACCGGTTCTTTGTAGGTCCCCTGATTTACATTGCCTGTCCCATTGTTTGTATGTGTGCTTCCCATCGCATTATTCACCGCATCGGTCACTGTATTTGCGGCATTTTCGATAAGACTGTCTACACCCTTTTTTACCAATTTATCCAAAAATCCCATAACACCTGTGCTCCTTTGAAATATGTAATGCATCGTAATATGCATTGCTATCTACATTAATTTCACTTTACCATAATTGAATTTGTAAAACAAGCATGCCATTTTTCCTATTTTTGAAAACTTATGCATCTGATTTTCCTTTATTATTTTGTTTCTATATTGCCTATAAATATTTCGTAAATTTTCTTTTTGAAAATCTGTTGACACAAAATTCGACATCTGCTACGATTTTGTTCGTCAGCAAATTTCAATGGCAAAATTGCAGAAATGCAATGGCGCAAAGCTAGAAGTCTACGGTACAATTTATGTTACTAAGATAGTTCGGTTGCAATGAATCAATTTCATTGCAACTTTTTTATTAAAAAAACAAAACAGAGGTGAAGATTTATGAACAAAACAATAAAAAACATACTCAAAGGCATACTGTTTGTTGTAATTGCAATTGTAGTAATTTTCTTATGCATAAGAACCTATTACAAATTTTTTAATTCTAATGATGCTGATTTAACAACGGAAGAAACTGATATTTTACTCTTAAGCCAGACTTATCCAACGACTTTTTATTTTATCGGAGATACCATTCCTCTTGATAAATCTATCACTACCAAAAATATAACTGTAGATGAAGTCAGCAATATTACAACTTCCAAAAAGGAATGGGCTATGATCGTTATTAATGATCTGAATGATGACCTTCCAATCCGTGAAGAACAGTGGAAAAACATTGTTGATACAGTGCAAAACAACAGTCATATCAATTGTATGTATCTTGGAAATAGCGATTGGGACGTAATGGAAAAGCAAGGCTATTTTTCCGGAAAAGAGGATCTCGATGACACGGATTTCTCTATGGGACTTATTCACCAGAAAACTTCTGTCATCAATACTTTAGGTATGCTTAAAGCTGATGATGACCTAGACGATCTCCCTGCTCTTTTAATTCATGAACAATCCTACGACCTTCAAACTTCGCGCACATAAATTGTATGTATCTTGGCAATAGCGACTGGGATATGATCTTAAAGATTCCAGCAGTTCTAAATAATAAGATGGAAGTTTATAATTATGATAAAATTGGATAATATATATAAAAAATACGATAATGGTGATTGTTCAACCGTTGCATTAGATCATGTAAATCTTACCATTGATTCTCCTGGTCTTTTATTTATTCTTGGACCAAGTGGCAGTGGCAAAACAACACTCCTTAATATGTTAGGATTATTGGATGTTCCAGATGAAGGGACCATTTCCATTGATGACAAAATGATTTCATCCTCTTCCTATGAATATTATAGGAATATAGTAATCGGAACCGTTTTTCAACGATTTAATCTTATTTCTGAATGGAATGTATATGAAAATATTGAGTTGGCCTTAGAACAACAGACCTGGCCGGACAAAAACGAAGCCCTTGTGCGGGAAGAAGTCCTGCGTATTCTTGACTATGTTGGCTTAAAAGACCTGCAAAAACGAAAAATCGATGAGCTTAGTGGCGGACAGGTGCAACGCGTTGCAATTGCCCGTGCACTTGTGAAAAACCCTGCAATTATTCTTGCAGACGAACCAACTGGCAATTTGGATTCCGATAACTCACAAAAAATTTATGCTTTGTTAAAAGATATTTCCAAAGACCATCTTGTGATTGTTGTGTCACACGATGAAAAAGCGGCTGAATCATGGGGTGACCGAATCATTCGGCTGAGCGACGGACATATTGTCGAAGATATCTCCCGTCAAAATTCTACTGATAATTTTTCGGTACAGATGAAAGGAGATAAATCATCTTCTATCGATTTCACTCACCTTTCTTATCAACGGCTCATGGATAAAATACGCGACTTTATAGCAAAAGGTTCCGACAACAAAGATTATACCATCTCTATTCAAAAAGAAGTGGTCACTCCGCAAATGCAGGATTCCCTGCCGGTTTCTGCAACCATTGCGTCCGATAAAAAGACAAGCAATATTAAAACTGCAAAACTGATTAAATTAGCCTTTGGCTTCCTAAGACAAAAGAAAATACGCTTATGTATCACCACATTTCTGATGACAGTAATGTTTCTTGTTGTTCAGCTATTTATGACCGCTGCTTTTATGAAACCCGGTCTGCCAGTATACAAGGCCACGCAAGCATCCAAAGATAACTACATAAGCATATACGAACCGAAAGAGTATACAAGTGACTGGTTTGATGATGTTACTGTCTCTGCCGGCACAACAGACAACATCAAAGATTTTATTCAGAATATGAAATATTCCGAAATCTTATATAATGTCAAAGGCTATAACGAGCTGGGAAATGAAGGCACTATGAATCTGCTGATCGACGCTGATTCCAATCTGAAAGATAACGAGATTATTATTACGGATTATTGTGCCAAACAATTTCATATCAGTCAAACGAATATGAAACAAAATTCAATTTGTATTTATGGTCTAAAATTTAAAGTTAAAGAAATTTTAAATACTGATTACGAAAGTCACTGGAAAACCTGCAGTAACCAGGATATTGACTACACTTATATGATGTGCAAAGTTGGAAAAGGCTTTAAAAATCGTATTCTGAACGAATCTGATTTTTTGGAAATTGACGCTTCTGACTTTAGTGATACCGTGGATGAATCGTATCTCGAAAGCAATCTGATTTATGCAAATGCTGATACCATAACAACCGAT